>Ga0209719_1000014_pt1 | contig 281736 bp, 314 predicted proteins | sample AD_JPNAS2_MetaG_FD_184421 | JGI IMG/M metagenome (GOLD analysis project Ga0209719, IMG submission 184421) | Active sludge microbial communities of municipal wastewater-treating anaerobic digesters from Japan - AD_JPNAS2_MetaG (SPAdes) (version 2) | ecosystem: Engineered > Bioreactor >...
GCCTAATCCTAGTATTAGTGATATCTTTTCCATGGGAAGCTCTTTTCTAACAAATGCATTGTAATGCTGCATTACAACTGTAACTCCTGTTGATTCTGTCACTAAAAACTCAGTCTTATTCTGTATCGAGTAACCTAGCGGTCCACCCCAGTAAACAGTTGAAGTGCTGCTTTCAGAATTTGAAAATGCTATATCAAGCCAGCCATCTTTGTTCAAATCACAGATTCCTACACCTGCCGTCCCTTTAGTTGGTAGGAGGGTCCTGTTTGAAGCAGAGTATCCAGAGGGAGATCCCCAGTAAATGTAAGAATTTACCTGAGAGGCACGATTATAGCTTGTAAGCACGATGTCAAGATGCCCATCCTTATTTAAATCCTCAATAGATGCGCCATATACCCATGAAGAGGGAATTAACGATCTTTGGCTATTGGAGTATCCTGATGCACCCCCCCAGTAGATATAAGAGTTGGCACTTGAGTTACCGAATACGATGTCCTTAAATCCATCGTTATTTAGATCCCTAACAGATACCCCTCCGGCACTCCATGTTTCAATATCACTTTTGTTGGATATTGAAAATCCTGACGCACTCCCCCAGTAAACATATGACTTAGTTCCATTGTAGTTACAGAATATTATATCTGGCCACCCATCATTGTTTAAATCACTGATAGTGACACCAAATGCCTTGCTGGTGGGAAGATCAACCCTATTAGACTTTGAGAATCCGCCTGGGCCTCCATAATAGATAAAAGAAGAAGGATTTCCATAATTAGCAAATACTATATCAAGCCATCCATCTTTGTTCAGGTCACTTACAGATACCCCCCATGCATTTGCAGTCTCAAGCTCTGTTTTTGAGGAGTTGGAAAATCCATTTTTTGATCCCCAATATATGTATGACTTGTTTGAAAAGCAGGAAAAAACTATGTCCTGATGGCCATCTTTGTTTAGGTCGGCAACACATACCCCTCCCGCATCAGGGGATAGGATGTCAGTTTTAGAATCGTTTGAATAGCCTTGTCTTGAACCCCAAAATATTCTTGAAGTGGTCCCTGTTGAAAACAGAATGTCATTGAATCCGTCCCCGTTTAAATCAAGAGGCTTGATCTGATATGACGTCCCGTTTGGATATGTCGGGAGGAAAAATGAGTTATCATGCTCCGAATCAGGATTTGAGTTTGCATATAAAGGGCCTAAGGTAAAAATTAATGCAAACAGTAAAATTATAACACTTTTGTAATTAAACGACATAAAAAGAGGTTTCTATATTCATTTATAAAGCTAATGGACTCTGGCCCATTTTTTCAAGTTTTCATTGATTAGGGCTATTAAATGAAAAAATATACAAAATCACTTTTTAGTGAAAAACTCTATCGCTTCCTCTAGCTCTTTATGGGTCTTTGCATATTCTTTGATATCAATCCCCTTTTGATATGCCTCACATGCCTGGACAAGAGCCTTTGCGCCTGCTGTTGTCCCTTTTGGATGTGCGTGACATCCTGCGCCCATTGTTGTGATGAAATCAATATTTTCCATCACATCGATAAACGGCTTTAGCAATGTAGGGTTAAGCCCTCCTGATATGATTGGGCAGCATTTTTTAACACCCCTCCAGCTGTCATCCTCTAAAATAACGTGGCGTGCTGTATCTGCCTGGGCAATGGCTATGGCATCCTCGTCACCCTCAAAGATTTTTGACCACTCCTGTTCAAAGAAATGCCCCTTTGACTTAAAGTGCAGAATATTCTGCGCTGCAACTATGTCCTCTTTAGGGCTGCCCTGCATCTTGCCCACACCGGCAGTTCCTGTATGGATCCCGGATGCGCCTGAAAGTCTAGCAAATTTAGATAGAACTAAAACTGAAAACCCGAGTGGATTTTCCACCCTGGTGAATGCTCCATGGGCTGCTCTGTGAAAGTGTATGAAAACATCAGGATACTTTCTTCTTAATGTCTGAACTGCCATCCAACCGGCTGTAATGCCGTCAATTAAAAATGCATAGCTTCCTGGCTCAAATCCGGCGTTTCTTATAAACTCACACCTTTCAATCATCGTGTCAAAGTCAGAAGCAGAAACATTAAACGAGTGGACCTTTTTACGGCCTGTTTCCTTCACAGCTTTGTCCATGGCAGCTTTGACATTCTTCACCATCTTATCAAATGGTGAGAAGTCCTGATTTGCCTGAGGCTCATCGTTTTTGACAAAGTCCCCGCCGCCTACCCAGAAGTCATATGCGGCTTCGGCATATTCTGCTGAGGTAAGCCCCATCTTTGGCTTGATTATGGTCCCAAGAATCGGCCTATCATAGACGTCAAGGTATTTCCTCATGTCATCCAATGTATAGCTTGGGCCATCATACTGCTCAAGCATCGAAGGCGGAAACCATACGTCAAGCAGCTTCAAAGCGCTTACTTCCTTCATTCCAAGGACATTGCCTACAAGGTATGTCAGCACATTCTGTACATTACCCCCCCTATCAAAGAGTCTCCAGGGATAGGCTATCCAGACAAGATTTTTTTCCTGATCAATTTTGTAGACTATTGCATTCATCTCTTTTGAGAAGGGTGTTTCAGTCTTTACATTGAAATTCGTACCTGTGGATGACTCTGCGGCAACTTCTGCTGCTGCCTGCAAAATGTTTAGCTTCCCTCCGGATACTAAGTGAAAAACGGCAAGAAGGTATTCCCCATTTTTAGGATTTGGAAGATCAAAATTCACATACCCATTTTGGTGGATGTTTAGTGTTTTAATTAATTGTTCTATGTTTATTTTTTCCATGATAACTAACTGCTTTCAATTATTTATAAAATTACCCTATTGTAATAGAGGTGCCGGATAAATAATTACTTGTTAAGCATTAAGATTAACTTATTCCTATACTCCGTTATATCTTTTTCTTTAAGGAAATCAATAAACCCAATAATCTCTGAATTAAAAGATTCAGCAATTTTTATCATTCTTTCTAACTCTAATTCAGTAATGTGAAAATCTATGTAATACTGATTGTCTATCCGCTCTCTTTTTGCTTTTTCTAGTTCTCTTGTGTCTATACCAAAGATACCTTTTAGAAGAAGTATACTTGCTGTATGATTCTCACATTATAATCCAATTCTGTAAAACAGAGCTAACACAGAATAGTACATTGAGTAGTATGTTAAGGCAATTGAATCGTTTAGATTCCCCGCATCAGCTAAAAGTTTTGAAGATGTTAAAGATTCGTAAGACCTTTTAAGATAAGCATTTTTAATGTTCTCACTTGGCTCAATTATCTGAATTTTTTTCTCATCTATTAGTTTAGCTAAAAAATCTGTTTTTTTCATAAAACTGTTCAATTCCTTTTAGGATTATATGGTTTGATTCAATCTCCTTTATTAATAAGTTTTCTCTGTCGTATCTACCTATTTTAACGCTTAATCTCGAATCTATTAGCTCAATTTCTTTTTTTAAATCGAAGTTTTCTGATTCTATATACAAATCTATATCACTTGACTCATTAGGCATGCCCTTGGCATATGATCCAAATATTATTGCCATTGGAGTATTTTCTTTTTCTATTATCTTTTTGATTACTCCTTTTAGTTTAGGATATTTCTCCAAAAACAAAATAAGATTATAGCTTTCAGACATTATGACAAAGCTTCTCGCCTCTAGGGTTTTCTTAATGAAATAGACATAATTTTTTCCCTCTATCCTGTAGTCAACTATGTTTTGTTTGTATAGCTTATCAAGCCTTCTTTTAACTGACGTCTGGTTTGTTTTTAGTCTTCTTGCTATTTCTCGGATATGATCCTCTCCTTTCAGAAGGATGAGAATTATTTCATAATCGTTACAATTTTGTAACATATGTAATATTAATGTTACAATAATATTTAAGTCTTTTGTTGAATTGTCCAAAACAAGTATTTTAGAATAGAATAAGTAGAGATTGATTCTATGGGCAGTTCAGGTTATAACCAATAATTTTAAATATTAAAGTATTATATAATATACATATGTATACTATATTAAACAATAATCTCAACATAACAGAAAATCACCTCAAAATTCTTTCTTTGTTTTCTTCTGGATATAACAAAAGCCTCTATATAAGAGAAGTAAACAGAATGCTTGAAATCAGCCCAAGAACAGCACAGTTAATACTGAATGATTTAGAAACTAAAGGTATTTTAGAATCAATAATGCGTGGAAAAATAAAAACATATACCTTAAGAAAAAATCAGATGAGTAAATACTACCTTACATTTGTTGAAGTCTATAAAACTACAATCTTTATGGATAATAACTCTTTAGCAAGGGAAATTACAGGAAGGATTCTTCCACTAATCTCTGGAATTGGCCTTATTTTTGGAAGTTATGCCAAAGGAGATCAAAGGGACGGCTCTGACCTTGATATCTTTTTAGCAGGGCATGCAGACACTAGAAAAATAAGAGAGGTTTCAAAGACATATGGGCTTGATATCAACTTAGTTGTCTATCCTTTAGAAAAATACAAATCCGTTATCGATAAAGATATATTGTTGAAAGAAATATTGGAGAATCATATAGCGATTTCAAACATCGATGGATTTGTATCTTCGGTGATAGAAAATGAGTAGGATAATTTGGTGTCTAAGCCAGAAAAATGGGATTAAGCTAATTGAGCCAAATCCAAATCTATCCCAAGCTTACATATTAAAGGCACAGGACTCATTTGAAATCAATTCAGATTAACATTAAAAAAGAGTGGAAAATGGCTACAGCTTATTATACCATCTATTTCTCCCTTTATGCAATACTTATGAGAATAGGAATAAAATCAGAAATTCGCTCATGCACTGTTAATTTTGTAAGTGAGTATTTGAATGAATTTTTTGATAAAGATGAAATTGAACTTATTGAAGATTCCTTAAAAGCAAGAATTGATGCACAGTACTATGTTGATAAGGACGTTCCAGATGAACTGTATAACAAGTTAATTGAATTTGCCCCATATCTTTTAGTTAAATCCAAGTCTATACTTGTCAAACTAACCGAAAAGAAAATAACTTGCATAAGGGAAGAAATAAAAAGCCTGATGATAGAATAATTAATTTATCCCCAAGAAAGCCATGTACTACTGCCTCTTGATAGTGGCATTCATATAATAAAATTAGTATATATCAAATTAATTTTTTGAAATCCTCAAGAGAAATATCTATACTATTTAATATCTCTCTCAATACTTTTGGATGGAGACTCTTTCCTGAATGATACGGTATTGTAATTCTTGTTCCAGCTTTGTTCTTGAATATTTTGTGGCTTCCACTTTGCCTTACTTGAGAAAATCCAAGTTTTTCCAATACTTTTATCGCTTTGTCAGGACTAATTCTTGGAAGCTTTTCCTTCATATTGCCACTTCAACTGTGGTAAAGCTTACGTTCTGAGTTTCAGGCAGTTTAGTGCCAGCTTCATTCATTTCTTCTAAAAGTAGTTTAATAACGTCTTTTATATTTTCTAAAACTTCTTCGTACGTGTCCCCCTGAGTATAACAACCTTGAATATTTGGGCAGAATGCAAAGTATCCATCTGAATCTTTTTCAACAATTATTGGAAATTTTAATGACACCATCATAGCGCCTCTGTATTCCAGTAGCTAATCAAGTATTTAATATTTTTCTTTTATTTGATAAAGATTGAAAAGAATCATCAGAAAAGAAATCTTACCTTCCGGAAAGGCCTGTGATAATCTATTCTGCTGTAATAGTATCAATCATATCCTAAAAGTAGTATATATCAAATTAATTTTTTGAAATCCTCAAGAGAAATATCTATACTATTTAGTATCTCTCTTAATACTTTTGGATGGAGACTCTTTCCTGAATGATATGGTACTGTAATTCTTGGAAGCTTTTCCTTCATATTGCCACTTCAACTGTGGTAAAGCTTACGTTCTGGATTTTCTGGAAAGTTCTTTTTATAATTAGTTAATTTTTTATATGATATTGAAGTTATATATTGTTGATGAAAACAAAGGAAGAGGTAATCAAAGTCTTAAAGCACGAGCTACCATACTTAAAACAAAGATATGGAGTTTCTAATGTAGGGCTCTTTGGCTCTTATTCTAGAAATGAGCAGACCGAACATAGCGATATTGACTTACTTGTTGACTTTGAGAGGCCTATAGACTTTTTTAAACTTTTTGAAGTGGAAGACTACCTAAAAGAAAAATTTGGTATTAAAGTTGAGATAGTAACAAGGCCGGCTTTGAAAGACAGAATAAAAAATAGAATCCTAAAGGAAGTATCCTATGTCTCTTAGAGACGAAAAACTGTATATTGACGATATTCTAGAAGCAATATACAAAATTGAAAATTACATTCAAGATATTGATTTTGAAGATTTTAGTTCTGATCAGAAATCAATCGATGCAGTTATCCGAAATTTGGAAATAATTGGAGAAGCAACTAAGAATATTTCTATAGATTTCAAGAACAGATATCCTGATGTAAATTGGAAAGATCCTACTAGAATGAGAGACAGACTTATTCATGCCTATTTTGGAGTAGATTTAGAAATCGTTTGGGAAACTATAAAGTTTAGAATCCCTGAATTAAAAGAGCAGATTGAAAAGATAATTGAGTAATTTAACAATTCTCTTCAGTAGAAGTTATATACATTTATCAATAATCTTAGTTGATGATGCTTAGCGCTGTTATTTTTAAGGAAGAGGATATGTATGTTGCAGAGTGTCCGGAAATAGGAACGGTAAGCCAAGGTTATACTATAGATGAAGCACTTTCTAATTTAAAGGAAGCAACTGAACTATATTTAGATGAATTTCCATTAAAAAAACACTCCAATCCTTTGCTCACTACTTTTGAGGTCACTTTAAATGCCAAAACTTAATTGTCTTTCTGGGTATTAAAGTAATTAAGGTATTGACAAAAATGGGATTTACACAAATAAGGCAAGCTGGAATTCTCGTAATTCTAGTTAAGGAAGGCCATACTGGAAAAGTTGGGTGTGTAGTTCCATTGCATGATGAATTAAAAATTAGAACTTTGAAAGAATATTAAAACTGGTCAATATTGAAGAGGAAGATTTTCTAAAATATTTATAAGTCAAAGATTTATCCGATTACCTTCCAGATAGCCCTGTGATAATCTGTTCTGCTGTTATTTTAATGTACTGCCTCATTGTTGAATTTTGATCAATCATGTTCTTATTTATTGCTGTGACTGTTGGTGTTGACAATAAGAAAAATGACAAGAGCAGAATTACTAAACCCAAATACATGAAGACAATGTTAACTGATGTCCCTATGTATCTTTTTGATATGAAGTATAACCCTATAGTTGGGACTCCTAAACCCAATGCCATTAAGGATATGGCAGGAAAAGTGTAGAGTATAAAAGATGTGATAAGCATAAGTAGGCATGCCAAAGAAAGCGGCAACACCCTTTTCTTATCCTCCTTTATTATGTGTATTAAGTTTTTAGTGTTGTGCTTGTAATAGATAAACATGAGGGCATATCCTATTGCAATGGCCATGACAAACAGTATGGGAAATCCTTCTGTGGCTCTTGTGAAAAGAAACCATCCGCTTGAAAACTTTAAGACCTGGAGCATAGAGATTGTCAGTACTGATAGGGTTGGATTATTCTTCCACCTTATCCTTGGGTGGGAGTAACAGAGGTTTAATCCCATTACCGCTAGGTATATTATAAAGAAATTTAATCCTGAAAGGGCTGCTAAAAATGTGCCCAGAATTACAAACAATTTGATTATGGTGATGGACTCTTCCCTTGACATTGTGCCGTTTGCAACTGCCTTCCACCTGATCTTCATTTCATTGTTCTTATCTTCTTTGACATCTGTTAGATCATTAAAAAGGTATATTGCGCCAAGACCGATACTAAGGCCAGAAGCCGCCATTATGCATGTTAGGACGTTATAATTTCCGCCCGCCATTGTAAAAAGAAGCACGCCAAATATAAACTGCATAACGTTTTTTGGAACGTTTAGTGCAGCTGAATTGTATATCAGCGCTTCCCTCTTCATGGTTTTTTTTATATGAGAAGTATTTATAAAGGATTTGGTTTGAGAATTTGAAGAATTAGAATTTTTAAAATCGTACATACCTTTAGTATTTGGAAATAAGAGGAATAAACATATTACCAATATACTAACATATTTTCAATTAATTTCAATTTAATGCATATTTTTAAAAATGATTTATCTTAAAAATATTAATCTAAGCTAAAGAAATATCACGAGAATCTGCATGAATACGGAAAGATTTAATTCAGTGCTCATTTTAATTATTTTGATTTTGTGTATACCCTTAGTTAGGTTATTAAAACTAAGAAATATTGGATTTAATGTTATTCTATTTAATTCTTGGCAATTTTTTTTGTTTTTGTTAATTGTGGCATTCTTATATTTCCTTTCTTCCTATAGATATCGTTGGATAATTTTGCTCCTAGCCAGCTATTATTTTTACATATGCTGGAAACCAGAATACGGTATATTATTGATAATTTCAACATGTATAGATTATTTTTCCAGTATAATGATGGGAAAAGAACAATTAAAAGAAAAAAGAAAAAAATATTTGGTAATAAGTATTATATCCAACTTAGCCTTGCTATTTACGTTTAAATATTATAATTTCTTTAATTCATCTATAACTTCGTTTCTAAACAATTTTAATATTTTCTATAACTTGCCATATTCTCAATTACTTTTGCCTGTTGGGATTTCCTTCTATACTTTTCAGACACTAAGCTACTCAATTGATGTTTATCACGGTAAGATGGATCCTGAAAAAAGATTTGGTATTTTTGCTTTATATGTAGTTTTTTTCCCTCAATTAGTTGCAGGACCAATCGAAAGAGCTTCTCGGCTCCTGCCCCAATTTTATAATAAATATGATTTTGATTACAAGAGGGTAACAGATGGCTTAAAACTCATATTGTGGGGATTATTCAAAAAAGTCGTTATTGCTGATAGATTATCTGTATTCGTTGAACAGGTATATGGCACACCTCATGACTATCAAGGTATTTCTTTAATTATAGCTACTGTATTTTTCGCTTTTCAGATATACTGTGATTTTTCAGGATATTCCGATATCGCAATTGGAAGTGCCCAAATCCTTGGATTCAAGTTGATGGATAATTTCAGAAGACCTTATTTTTCTAAATCAATCCCTGAATTTTGGCAAAGATGGCACATTTCTTTATCTACTTGGTTTAGGGATTATTTATATATTCCTCTAGGTGGCAATCGCGTTGGCAAGTGGAGATGGTACTTTAATCTTTTTATTACATTTTTAATAAGTGGCCTTTGGCATGGGGCTAATTGGACTTATGTTATTTGGGGCGCTTTAAATGGTGCTTATATGCTACTAACTATCCGAAGTCAAGATATTCGGAAAATTTATGTTAATAAGCTAAAATTGAATAAATTCCCATATTTATACAAGATATTGCAAGTTGTTACTACATTTTCCCTAACTTGTTTTGCGTGGATTTTCTTTAGAGCAAATAATCTTTCTGATGCCCTTTATATCTCAAAACATTTATTTGCTGGAATAACACATATTGGTATTATTTTAACAAGCAAAGAACTAATAAAAACAAATATTTTACTCAGCCAGTCAAAAGAAGAATTTATTCTTGCTATTTTAGCCATATTTTTCATGGAAACTGTACATTTGATTCAGAGACATGAAAGTATTAGGCATATGCTGTCAGAAAAACCTGTATATATAAGATGGGCTATTTATTATATCTTGATTTTTAGCATATTATTTTTTGGAGTATTTAATTCCACACAATTTATATATTTCCAATTTTAGAGGGATATCGTGAAGAGAGTAGATTTAAAAATAAAATCTTTTATTATAAAAGGGGCATTACTATTTATTCCTATAATTGTCATAATGGGATTTTCATATTTTGTCATATCTTATTCGGGAGAATTTACTACAGTAAACGAGGTAATCGATAAACAAAAAAATAGTGAGATTATCCTTTATGGATTGGCATACAGTGACCCCACGCCATATTACAAACTAAAATCAGTAATTGATAGAAACCCTAGGATAATTGCATTAGGTACTTCTAGAGTCATGCAGTTCAGATCTGAATTCTTTTTGGCAAATACTGATTTTTATAATGCGGGAGGTGGTGTCAGGAGAGTCGAAAATCTCAATTTGTTCTTAGACAATATCCCTAGTGGTAAAGAGCCGGAGATAATAATCCTTGGATTAGATCAAAATTTTTTTAATCCTAATTGGAAAGATTTCTTGGAAGAAAATAATAAATTATACACTTTTTCAAAAAGAATAGATATATTTTCAAATTCTTGGAGAAAAATTTATTTTGATTATTATAATGGTAAATTTTCTATAAATAAAATACTTGAAAAGGAAAATGGTAGTATAGGGCTGAATGCTATAATGAATAATCGAGGATTCAGAAATGACGGAAGCTATGAGTATGGCAATTTAATCAACGAGTTTAATTCTGACAACAATTCTAAACTAAAAGGATATTTTAGCTTAATTAAGAATGAAGGAAGTCGATTTGAATACTCTAACAAAATATCTGATAATTCTTTATATGAATTAGATAGATTTCTTAGAAGATGTAAAGAGCGAAATATATATGTCATTGGATTTTTACCTCCATACGCCCATGAAATATATTTAGAGATAGAGAGGATGAAAATAGAGTATGAATATTTTTTTGAACTAGAACCTACACTAAATCCTATTTTTAAAAAATATGGATACAATATTTATAATTTCTCTGACTTAAATTCTACGGGTGCAGATGCATGTGAAGTAATAGATGGTACACATGCCTCAGATAAAGCTTACCTCCGACTATTTATATTACTCGCTGAAAATGAAGAAGCTCTAAAAAATGAAACAAATATTTCAAGATTAAAATTTGAATTAAATAATTCAAATTCATGTTATAGTGTATTTACACATAATCATTAAATAATATAGAATATAGTATTGAATGGTAATAAAATGACCGAACACAAACTTTTTGCGCAAAGAATAGGATTAATTGGCTTGACTTACGTTTTGACAACTCTGATAAGAATCTTGTTGGTGCCTATATTGACCAAAAATATGCCTATCGAAGAATACGGTATATGGGTCCAAGTAAATGCTACTATTGGATTAGTACCCCCTATTGTGGGGCTTGGATTGCCATTTGCACTAGTCAGATTCTTAGCTTCCACAGAAGATCGAAAAGATTTGCAAGAAGGATTTTATTCAATTTCTTTTGTAGTTTTATTGACAAGCGGTATAGTTTCATTATTATTCTTGATATTTTCAAAGACTTTTGCCACAATCCTATTTGATAATAATATTAAAGTAGCAATGATAATCCCGGCAATAATACTCCTACAAAGCTTGATTGATCTCCCTATGAATTTGTTTAGAGTATTTCAGAAAATAAAAAGACATTCCTTTTTTTTAATTCTTGATATGTTGTTTACCGTTTCATTTGCTTCGTATTTTATTATTTTAGGCCAAGGTGTGCTAGGCGCTGTAGTAGGCCTTTTAATCTCTAAGATATTGGTATTTTCAGGAATGATGATTTTTGTATTCAAAGAAATTGGCTTTGGATTTCCTAAATTTTTGAATTTAAGAAAATATTTTAACTTCAGTATTCCTTTGTTGCCCAGTAATCTTTCAAACTGGATAATCAATTCAAGCGATAGATACGTGATTACTATTTTTCTCGGAACTGCTTTTGCAGGGTATTTCACACCAGGATATACTGTAGGGAGCTTGATCTTAACATTTGCTACCCCCCTATCTTTTCTTTTACCGCCAGTACTATCAAAATATTATGATGAAAGGAAGTTTAATGAATTTAACAAAGTTCTTAAATATTCAACTAAGTATTATCTTTTGATAGCCATACCTTCTGTTTTTGGATTGTCAATACTCTCAAAACCTTTATTGACTATCCTAACTACGCCTGAAATAGCAAATATAGGATATCTCATCACACCATATACTGCAGTTAGTTATCTTTTATACGGTTTGCAGGGGATTGTTGGAAATATACTGGTCGTTGAGAACAAAACAAGGATAATTGGAATTATTATGTCTATATCCGCCGTTGTTAATTTAGTCCTAAATATATTAGTTATTCCATTAATTGGTATTAATGGTGCGGCATTAACTACTTTGATTTCATTTATTATAATTTTTGTAGTTGTTCTATACTATTCTTTGAAACCAAAATTATTTACTTTTGATATTAATTTTATAATAAAGAGCCTATTGGCATCGAGCCTAATGTCCCTTGTAGTTATTTATCTAAATCCAGCTAATCTCAATAATTTATTATTTACAATTGGTGTTAGTGTTGCCCTATATTTTGGAATTATATTCTCCCTAAACGGAATAAATAAAGAAGAGATTAAATTTTTCCTTAAGTTACATACACAATGAGTCATTAATTAAAATTTTTATTTCTTCTTTATTCAATAATGGCATATTTTTTGAGTTGTAATTTTTAACTTCTGTTTTCTTAAAACTATTGGGCATTTCGTAATTAGTATCTTCCGCTATTTCTAAAACAGGAGGTTTTACTATAAACATATGCTTGTCTTCATAAGCATTTTCTGATTCTTCGATTGTCATAAGTTCCTCGTATAGTTTTTCACCTATTCTTTTACCTATTATTTTAATCTCAGGGCTTTTACTAGAATCTGGACAGCTTAATTTTTTTACCATTACTTCTGCAAGGTCAGAGATTCTAACAACTGGCATCTTTAGTATAAAAATTTCTCCCCCTTGTGCCAATCTAGCAGCTTTCAAAATTAAGCTAGTAGATTCTGAAATTTTCATAATAAATCTTGTCATTTCAGGATCCGTTATAGTGATATCATTTCCGTTTAATATCTGATCTCTAAAAATAGGAATAACTGATCCTCTTGTATCTAATACATTGCCAAATCGAACACAAGACAAGGCAGTATTTTTTTCACCTTTATAATAATTAGAAGAAATTGTTAATCTTTCTGAAAGTAACTTTGTTGCACCCATGACATTAATAGGATTGACAGCTTTATCGGTACTAATAGTTATAAATTTTTCGACATTTTCATCAATTGAAGCTTCAATTAAGTTTTGTGTTCCAATAACATTAGTTTTTATTGCTTCAAATGGATTATACTCGCACAATGGAACATGCTTTAAAGCAGCTGTATGGAATACAATTTCCACACCTTCAACAGCTCTTTTTAATCTTTCCTTGTCCCTTATATCCCCTACGAAAGGGCGGATTAAATTACTATTTAAGTTTCTTTCAAGATCAAATAATCCTGTTTCATTGTTATCCAAAACTCTAATTGATTGAGGATTCAATTTTAAAAGTTCTTTCACTAAATGACTTCCAATCGATCCAGCCCCACCTGTAACAAGTATGATTTTGTTTTTGTAATAATTTTTAATTTCATCCATTTATTCATTCTCCATTAAGAATTTTTTTATTTCACTTGAAATCATATTAATTTCAGATTTTTCTAATGAAGGAAACATGGGCAAAGTTAGTACTTCTTCAGATATTTTTTCAGTGATCTCTAGATTACATTTATATCCTAAAACATTATTGTAAAAATGTGTTTTATGTATTGGATAAAAATAAATCTTAGTCATTATTCCTTTTTTTTCTAGATAATCCATGAGCTTTTTCCTCAAATGCCTGTCAACTCTGATCGTATAAAGTTGATAAACATTAAAATAGTCTTTTGGTGGATTAATTAACTTAATATTATGCCCTTTTAATTTAGAATCCATATATTTTGAATTATATCTTCTTTGTTCTATTAATTTATCTGCTTTAGAAATTTGAGATAGACCTAGAGAAGCAATGATATTTGACATTCTGAAGTTATAGCCTAAGTTGACATAATCCGCAGTATTGGTAGAAAAAAAGTAATTCTTTGTTTCTGATCTTCCTTGAGAATGAATTAATCTTAATTTATGATAAATATCTTTAGAATTAGTAGTTATGGCCCCACCTTCACCAGTAGTAATTATTTTGTTCTGACAAAAGCTAAACATTGAAGAATCTCCAAAAGTACCTATTTTTTCTTTTCCAATTTTTGCACCAAATGCCTCAGCTGCATCTTCTATAAGAATTAAGTTATTGTCCTCTGCTATTTCTTTTAAAGCATTAATATTACAAGGGCATCCTCCATAATGCACCGGAATTATAGCTTTTGTTTTATTTGTAATTTTTTCATTAACGTCCTCTGGATTTAAACCAAATGTATTCTCTTCAATATCTGCGAATACAGGCTTTGCTCCAACAAAAAGTGGCGCGTTTGCAGTAGCAATAAAAGTAAATGAAGGAACTATAACTTCGTCTCCTTTTTTAATGTCATATGAGATTAAAGAAGAGTGCAATGCTGAAGTCCCAGAATTGAAAGAAACGCAGTATTTTGTACCTATATATTCTGATACTCTTTTTTCAAAATCCCCAACATTTGGACCTTCAGTCCAGTACATCCCTAATTTGATAGATTCTGTGACACTTCTAACATCTTCTTCGTCCCAATATATCTTGAACAATGGTATTTTCCAGTCCATACTATTCTATCTCTTTCAACATAGTTTTTAATTCTTCTTCTGATAGCATTCTTATAACTTTTGCGGGAACGCCGTAAGCAAGAACTGATGGAGGGATGGACTCTTTGACAAGACTATAAGCACCAATAATTGAGTTTTCTCCAATTGTCACACCTGGCATTATCGTAGAATGAGTGCCGATTCTACAATTTTTTTTCAATAGGACTTTACCTTCTTTAGAATCTATAGTGGACACCGAGTAGATCGAGCAATGAGATCCTATCTGGACATAATCTTCTATAATAACGCCATTTTTTGCATTAATATAGCTAAATGCTCCAATGTCAGTTTTGAATCCCAATTGAAAATTATCTGAATTTTGAACTAACCAATTAAACTTTGTTATTTTTCCATCTTCTATAATTGGATGAATCCAATTTTTAAATCTCATTATTAACTCCCCCAATAAAGACATAAATAGTTAGATTAATACATTTTAAATTTACGCCTAAAAAATAATTATTAAAGTGGAATTTTTAGAGTCTGTTTTGTTTCAGAATCTTTTAATTTCCATTCATGTTCGCCGATCTTTTCCCAAACTTTTGAATTAATGAATTTTTCTGTAAATATCCAGAATTCGTCTTCTGTGTAACCTGTAAACTTAAGAAAGTCCTCTAAGGCCTTCGGGTCAACAGACTTCTGATCATTTTTTTCAACTATTTTTATTGCTTCTTTTCTACTGATTTTGCCGCTCCTAATCCAGTAACAGCAAACATCTGTGGATCTGGAGAAACCAAACTTGGGGTATTTAAGCCAAGGATGAACTAAATATCCTAAGGCATCTATCTGATCGTAATCTTCTATATACCCCTCTCTTTCCCATTCACCTGTATCACCAAGGGATTTGAATCCATATTTTCTTGCTATTTGATAATTATTATAACCATCCCAAGGAACAAAATAACTTAGGTATATTGGATCTAATTTTGCCTCTTCAATTTCTTCCTTTGTTGGGTAAACACAAGTGTACAAATCTTTCATTTTAATATCTTCATCTAACCATTCTTCAAGACTTACTGGTTTAACTACATCGTTATTTATTTGATCTTTAGCGCTATATGATTCTTCTTTTTGTACTCCTCCATATTCAACAGCAACATTTTCCCCATATACAATAAGGGGTATGTTCATATTAATAGCCATTCTTAATGGATATACATAAACAGCTCTATCCCAATACCAAGTTGGAGACCCTAATTTCTCAAAGGCTTTCCTTAGCATTTTTCTTGCTACTTTTCTATTTAAAGATAAAGAAAGTATATCACAACCGAAAGCATCACTCATATTATAATAGTTATGTTTTCCAGTTGCAGTCCAACTAAAATTATCAACATTTACCAGTAATGGATTCATTTTCATCAATTCTTTCATTATATAAATTTGAAAATAGCTATCTTTTCCTCCACTAACAGCTATTATGCAATCATAGTAATCTTTATTTATCCCTCTATATTTGTCACATAATTTTTTCAATTCTTCCATTCGAGTATCCCAGTTAATTTTTGATTTTTTTTCGGCGTGCCTACAAGCTTGGCAAATCCCTTCGCTGTCTAAAACAACACCTGGCTTCGTATCTGGCATTACACATTTTTTACATCTTATCGTAATATCACCCTATATATTTTTTATTAGTATTGTATATTTATATATATTATGGGATTTTATTGAATACATATTGTAATATTTTACTTTTTATAATAAATTAGGACATAAAATAATTTTTTTACACATATGAAAATCAAAATTAAATTAATCTAAAAACTGTTTTGTTATCAAGTCATTATTAATCTCTATTTCTGATAGAATTCTGACGATTCTATCCCCTGATCTCCCATCCCCATACGGATTTCTGAGGTGTTTCATACTTCTCTTAAATTCAATATCGTTTAATACATATTTTATAGTTTTTTTTATTGATTCTTTATTGCAATCTACATCAATAATATATTTAGATCTTTCTCTTTTTTGCTGCCTTGAGCCTATATTAATTACCGGCACCTTAAGAGATGGGGCTTCAATTATAGCACTACTCGAGTTTCCAATAATCAAACTCGATTTTTTTAGTATACTCAAATAATCACTTCGTGGAATATTATCAAAAATCTTAATTTTTTTGTCGTGTTTATAGCTTTTAATGACGTCAATCATTTTTCTTCCACCGGCGTCACAGTTTGGATAAATAACAATTGATTGATATTTTAATTCTTTGATGGCATTTAAAGTTTGAAGAATTTGATTAGGCGCTTCATTGCTTTCAGATGTAACAGGATGTTGAATTACTAAAATTAAAGGTTCAGAAAAGTCGATTCCATATTTATCAGAAATTAATCCTGGTTCAATAATGGGATTATTTAATATGTCATCCAATCCTGGAGCACCTACATTAAAAACAAATTTTGGATTTTCTCCCATTCTAATTATCCTTCTAGCACTCTTTTCAGTTGCAGCAAAATGGATGTTTGATAATTTGGTAATTGCGTGTCTAGTAGATTCATCTACATTGCCTGTTATCTCCCCTCCATGGACATGTGCAACAGGAATAGATAAATATGTACCTACTATCGCTCCTGCAAGCATCTCTCCCCGATCGCCCAAAAGAAGTAGGATATCAGGCTTAGCTTTATTTATGGTATCCACTAAGTTTTTAATTAAATCTCCGATAAAAAATGCCATTGATTCTTTGTTATCTTTTTTGTATATACAATTTATAACATGTATTTTAAAATTATCTTTTTTGATTTCATTTATAGTCATTCCGAATTCTTTCATAATATGCATACCGGTGACTATTATTTCCAAGTCTAAGTTAGGATTAGAATCAATTTTTTTTAGAGTAGAGTGCATCAATCCATAATCTGCTCTAGAGCCAGTAATGTAAAGAATTTTTCTTTTCATGATACCATATCCCACGATAATAGTTGATTCTTTTTTATTTTTTTAATAGTCTTTCTACCTAGTACATCTTGGATATATTTTGGTTCAATACCCGTGCCTGGTCTTTTAGTATCGATTAACTCCTTAGTAATTACAGTTCCTATGGGGAGGTCGTATTTTGAAACAATACTTTTTCTGACAATTTTTTTCATACTTTCTTCTTCAATGGTTGGAATTATCATTCCATCGCCTAATGCTAGCTCCACAATCCTTATACCCTCAATCATGTTTCTAAATTCTTCGGGTTCTAATGAGATTTTATGATCAGGGCCTTCATATTTTTTATTTATAGTGAAATGTTTTTCTATGACACAAGCGCCTAAAGCAACAGCAGCTATTGGAACTGCAATGCCAATAGTATGATCAGAGTATCCAACAGGTAAATTGAACTCAAATTTTAAGGTATTTATCGCTTTTAAATTAACGTCTTCATATTTGGTGGGGTAAGAGGATATGCAATGTAATAGTATAATATCCTCGGTATTTTTATTTATAGTTGAAATTGAATCTCTTATTTCTCCTAAATTTGACATTCCTGTTGAAAGAATAATCGGCTTCTTTTTTGAGGAAATATTTTCAATTAATGGAGAATTGGTAAGCTCTCCTGAAGCTATTTTAAATGCAGATATTCCAATTGAATCTAAAAAATCAATACTCTTAATATCAAAGGGAGAGGATAAAAAAGTAATATTCTTTTTTTGAGAATATTTATATAGGTCAATGAAATCCTCGTGAGTTAGTTCTAATTTCTTGATCATTTCATATTGCGTTTCCATATCATTTTCATTTCTTTTTTGATACATGGCCTTACTAGTATTTTCTAAAAGTAAATCTTCAGCAAAGAAAGTTTGAAACTTTATTGCATCGGCCCCAATTTTTGAAGCTTCCAATATCAATTCTTTGGCTATATCGATGTCACCATTATGATTAACTCCAGCTTCTGCAATAATATAGCACTTTGAATTGTTTCCAACTAAACGTCCATCAATAGTAAAGTTTTTCATTAATTATTTTTGGGTTAACATGTATTTAAATATAATTTCTGCTAAATTAAAATCTTCTTCAGAATCTATATCTATGCTTCTTTCAAATGGCATGATATAGGGAATAGTTTTATTTCCAAAAAAACTTAAATATTCATTTAGAGTTTTTGGAGTAGATATATATATGGCTCCGTTGGGCGCATACAAAATTGGAAGCTCTTGTCTCCTTTGTTCTAAATACTCTTGTTTAAAAAAAGGTTTTAGATAACCTTCCTCGAACTTAAAAGACCATAGGGGTGAATGATTAATCTTACATACACTAATAACAGATTCACATTTACCTTCTAAAAACACATTAATAGAATCGTCTATATCCTGGGTAGTTCTTAGGGGAGAAGTTGGTTGAAGAAGGATAATAATCAGTTTATCCTTATCGAAATTAAGATTGTTCAGAAAATCTAATAGAACTTCAATTGTTTTTGTTTCATCTTTAGCAAGCTCTTTTGGTCTTTTTGAAACTAACGCACCATAATTTTTGGATATTTGGGATATTTCTTCATCTTCCGTACTTACATAAATGTTGTCGATTAATTTAGAATTTATAGCTGCTTTTATAGTATGAGCAATTAGAGGCTCACCCCCAAATAATTTAATATTTTTACGCTTCAAGCCTTTGCTACCACCTCTTGCAGGTATTAAACAAATAATGCGTCTATCGTTGTTCATATGGATTCTCCACAAATATATATTAATTAATATTATTTCTATATAAATTTATATATGTTAGTCGTCTTAAATTTTTAAGGAATATTCATGGACGATATAGAATTTATAAAAGAAATTGAAACTGAATATGATGTAGCTTCAATTAAAGTTAACAATATACAAATATGGCCATTCCTTAGGATTCACTATGCATTTGCTTATTTAAATAAATATTTATTAAATGCTCCAGAAAAAGAACATATCCCATTATCAAATAAAAAAAACAGAATCGCAAATATATTTTATGGATTTAAAAATTTATTTAGAAGGTACGATTATTTAATCTTCTCCGATACAATGGAGTTAAGAATATTTGATAACAAATATTTTAATAAACTAGCCCATTCCGTTATTAAATATCTTGGAGAAAATAATACCTTGCTAATTGAAAATCCTGTTGCAGGATCTCATTTTAAACATTCACAAAGATTAAATAAAAACGTTATCTCACTAGATATTTTTCGATTTTTATGTTACTTATATCCATTTAAAAAAAGATTATTAATTGAGAAAGAAGAGATATTAAAAGAAATAAATACTCACTATGATTTGGATATAGACTACAAAGAGATTTCAAATAAATTTTTTATATATGTATTTTTATTCGGCATTTTTATAAAAGTGTACAAACCTAAACTAATTTTCATAAGCAGTTATTATGACACCATATACCAAGCATTAATTCATGCCGCAAGATTTGGTGGTGTTAAGGTAATTGAATTACAGCATGGCAGCATAGACAATAAACATCCAGCTTATACTCTTTTTTCTAAATTGGACAACTCTTTTTTTCCAGAATATCTTCTTGTGTGGGGGGATAATGTAATTAAAATATTTAATCAAAATAATTACTTTATTGATAAAAAAAAAGTTTTCCCTACAGGAAATATGTACATTGATTTTATTAATAATAATTATGAACCTCCCTTGGGGATAATATCCATATTCATAGAACTCAGAAAAAAGTATAAATATATTATCGCTACATCTTCACAATATACAGTAGAAAATGATCTAATTGAATTTCTCAAAAAATCTGCCTTTTTGTCCCCATATATCCTATTTATTTTTGTTCCAAGGGATTTATCAAAAGACTATAGTAATTTTAATTTTCCTGGGAACATAATTATGATAAAAAATCTTGATGTGTATCAAACTATCAAGTATTCGGATTTTCATGCCACCGTTTATTCAAGTTGTGCAATAGAAGCTCCTGCGCTAGGTGTTCCAAATATTCTAATTAATATTAAGAATGAATCTAAGAAATACTATTCTGAAATACTAACTAATCCTGAAGTGACAAGATTTGTTGACACGCCTGAAGAATTCGTTAACTTAATACAAAATTGGGCCCCCAAATCAAAAGAAGAAATAAAACAATTACATGAAGGGTTTTATACTAAAAATCATAAAGAAAGCTTAAAAAAAGCATTGGACAAAATAATGAATGATACTAAGCTATAATTCCTTATGTATTTTTAGGTGTATTAATGATCAATAAAGAAAGGCCTTACCAGATTTGCAACAGATGTGTGATGGACACAACTGATCCCGACATAATTTTTGATAAAAATGGAGTTTGTAATCACTGCAAACGTGCCGAATTATTAATGGGTGCACCTCCATACTCCCTTGATGCAGAAAATAAAAAAAAATCGCTGGAAAAACTAGTAGATGAAATCAAAGAAAGAGGGAGAGGAAAAAAATATGATTGTATTATCGGGCTAAGTGGAGGAACTGATAGCACATATGTGGCATATATAGTTGTAAATTTAGGATTGAGGCCTCTTGCTGTTCATTTGGACAATGGCTGGAACTCTGAGCTATCGGTAAAAAATATTGAAAATACAGTAAAAAATTTAGGCATTGACCTTTATACATATGTAATCGATTGGGAAGAATTTAAAGATTTACAAATGGCATTTCTAAAGGCATCTACACCTGATTCAGAGATACCAACTGATCATGCCATCTGCTCTGCCCTTTATCAATTAGCACGAAAACATAATGTAAACTATATCTTAGCAGGAACTAATCTAGGTACCGAATCGATTTTACCTGCTTCTTGGTCACATGGCCACTCCGACTGGAAATATATTAAGATGATCCAGAAAAGATTTGGCTCTAAAAAACTTAAAACATATCCGCACCAGAGTATGATTGATCTGTTCATAGATGTGAAACTAAGAAAAATTAAATGGATACATATTTTAAATTATCTCGATTATGTAAAAAAAGACGCTGTAGAAATAATTGAAAAAGATCTTGGATGGAGAAACTACGGCGGAAAGCACTATGAATCCATATACACTAGATTATTTCAAGGATACATACTTCCAAACAAGTTTAACTTTGACAAAAGAAGAGCACACCTATCAAGTTTAATAATGTCTGGTCAATTGAGTAGAGAAAAAGCATTAGAAGAGTTAAAAAAAAATCCCTACCCTAGCATGGAATTACAAGAAAAAGATAAAGAGTTTTTTATGGATAAATTTGAAATTGATGAAGATGGGTTTAATAAAATAATGAAATCTGAATCTAAACGATTTTGGGATTATCCCTCTTATGAAAAATCTAACTTCTGGAATTGTATAAAATCAATATATTATAAAGTTTATAAGAGAAACAAAAATTTTTTGTGAAAGTATATGCTTGTAGTGGTTAATTGTGGAATTGGAAACATTGAACTCATTGTAAATACAATAAAAAGAGTTGAGAAAGGACCATTTTACCACCACAATAAGAAATAATTGAATCTGAAAGTAAATTAATTCTTCAAGCATCTGACTGCATAATCTAGTGATTGATAATATTGAAAGTAAAAATTTGGGAGAAATCCTAATAAAAAGGTGTTAAAAGAAAAATTATCTTTATTGGAGTCAATATGACAATGTTAATGGCTTATTCAGAAAGAAAAGAGTTAAAAAAATAGATATAATCCATTTAAGTTAAGTATATAATATAAAAACGATAGCAATCAAAAAGGTATATTAATGAAAAGACATATCAAGATATTTTTGGGATTAATTTCCGACCTGCTTTTCCTACCGTTAATTTTGTTATCCCTATTTATTCTTAAATTAGCTAAAAAATTCTATAGTAATACTAGGCCCACCCCTTCAATTTTTATGGGCACTATGCCAATAAATAATTGGGTCACGATAAGAGATGGCCTAAAGAAAAGGGGATTTGATACAATTTTTTTAGTTCATAGGGTACCAAAACATGAAAAAAACATCATAAACTATGATACTCTAAAACTTATTAAATTCATGCCTTCGTATTTGCAAGAATACTTTATTTTCATTTGGGCAAATTATCGATACGACCTATTTATCATGCCTTTTAAAGGGAGGATACTTGATAGACATGTTCTCCTTAATTGGCTTGAACTACCCCTCTTAAAAAAAATGAATAAGTTGATTATTCTCAATAGCTATGGAGGGGATGTCATGACGCCTAAAATGACGCTTTCCTCAAAAAACTACAAATACAGCATAATTGAGGGTTATGAAAAATCTCCAAACTATTCTAAGGTCGATGAGAATTATATTGCAAGAAATAGGGATTATTGTGAGAAATGGGCAGACCATATTATCAGCGCACTTGATCAGGTAGAATACCTCACCCAAGTAGATAGCTATTTTCATATGAGGTGCATTGATACAGGATCAATAAAACCAGTCTTTGATATAGATAATGACAAAATAAAAATATTGCATGCAACTAATCATAGAGAACTAAAAGGTACAAACTATTTAATTGAATCAGTTAACATATTAGAAAAAGAAGGAATAGAAATAGATTTAGTTATACTTGAAGGAAAGCCCCATAGTGAGGTCATAGTTCTGATAAAGAAATCAGATATAATCGCTGACCAGTTTATCATAGGCGCATATGGAAGGTTTGCAATTGAGGCTATGGCATATGGAAAGCCTGTTCTTTGCTATTTGAGGGAGAATCTTTTTGATAAAAATCCAATATGGAGAGAGTGCCCCATAGTTAATGCAAATCCGGACGATCTAAAAGAAAAATTAAAAGAGCTTATAATTAATAAAAATAAAAGAATTGAAATAGGTAAAAAAAGTCGATATTATGTTGAAAAGTATCATTCAGTTGAATACGTTGTGGGAAAGTTAGAATCAATAATCAGTGAACTTTATGGAAGAAACCAAAAAAACAACTAAAGATTATTGGGAAAATTTGTGGAACAATGAAAATAAGTACAACAGGATAGATGTTAAATCTTTGGATTTTAAGACTTATATAAAAAATTACCACTATAGAAAAGTCTTCAAAAAATTAGACTCCGTGTTATCTAAATTACCCAAAAATGCGAAAGTACTAGAACTCGGTTGTGCAAATTCTCCATGGCTTCCTTTTTTAGCAAAAGAATACGGTTTTAGTGTAGAGGGCATAGACTATTCAGAAAAAGGATGCAAACTTTGTGAAATAATTTTAGCAAGTGAAGGAATCAGAGATTACAATATTGTATGCTCAGACTTTTTTGACGTCTCTAAAGAAATAAAAAACCGGTATGACATGGCTTTCTCATTTGGTGTTGTAGAGCATTTCAAAAATACTGATGAAATAATAACTATTTTTTCATCTTTTCTAAAAGAAAATGGCATCTTGATCACTGGAATCCCAAACATGGGAAGTTTTTATGGGAAACTGCAGAAATTCTTCAGCAAGGAGATATACGAATTGCATAATCCGATTAATCTTAATAGTCTTTCAAAAGCATACTCTCAAAGTGGCCTTAGAATCCTGAATATGTTTTATCTCTATAATTTTAATTTAAACAATATTAATCCGGGTAATTCCCAAAGGAAAGTGCTATATAAAGTTTTGAACAATAAACTATCAAAGATAACATTCATCTTAATCGATTATATTTTATCTGGTATTGGAATCAACAATAAATTCCTTGGCTCGTATATGATTATTTTAGGTGCGAAAGTCAAACAATAATCTTTTATTGAGGAATTTGTCTGTAATATTGATGTGTGGGATTAATGGATTCAACTTTGAAGACAAAAATCTTATTGAAAAGATGAATCGTTTGCTGAAACATCGCGGACCAGATTCAAATGGCAAATATACTGATTCAAGTGTTTCTCTTGGCCACACTAGGCTTTCAATTATAGATTTATCTTCTGCAGGAAATCAGCCTATGTCAAACGAAGATGAAAGTGTTTGGATTACATACAACGGTGAAGCATACAATTTCAAAGAGTTAAAAAACAATCTTAAAAAAAAATATAAATTCAAATCTGAAACAGATACTGAAGTTCTAATCCACCTTTATGAGGAACATGGAAGAGAAATGCTTCCAATGTTAAATGGCATGTTTGCTTTTTGCATATATGATTCTAATAAAAAACAGTTACTATTAGCAAGAGATAGGACTGGTGTAAAACCTCTTTATTATTATTTTGATGGCGATAAGTTTATTTTCAGTTCAGAAATTAAGGCAATACTAGCTCACAAAATTCCTCAAATAATTAATTTTAATACCCTTGCTTTTTACCTCATGTATGGCTATACCTTGGAGCACTCTCTTTTCAATGGTATCAAGCAACTTTTGCCTGCGTCTTATATTATTTTTGATCTAGAAAAAAAAACTATTTCCGGTGGTAAATTCTGGCAGTTAGTTGAAGATAGAGTTCAAGTTGGGATTGATGAAATTGAATTGCTTTTGAAGGATTCAGTAGAGAAAAGAGCAATAGCAGATGTGCCTGTTGGTTCATACTTATCTGGAGGCATTGATTCAAGTATTATTACTGCACTATCAAGCCCATACATAGATGAATATCATACATTCAACGTTAACTTTGGAGAAGAAGTCTATTCTGAATCAAAATATGCAAAAATGGTATCTGATCATCTTGGCACTATCCACCATGAACTCACTATAGAAGTTGAAAATGTAATTAAAGAAATCAAAAATATTGTATGGCACTATGATGATCCTATAGCTGAAGGGGGAACTATCCCTAATTATTTTATTTCTAAGTTAGCTAAAAAATATGTAACTGTTGCACTTGCAGGGGAAGGAGGGGATGAAGTATTTGGCGGGTATAATTGGTACAGGTATCAGCCAAAGCTTGTAAGATACTCTAAGTTTATCCCTACGTTGCCTGAAATCGGTAACTCTTCAAAAAGAAAAAAAATTAGAATGATGAATAGCGCGAAGAAAGGCATTGCTGAGCTACAAGCTAACACGCATTCATGGCTTTCCTTTGGCGAGATAAATGATATTTCTAATTTTAACTTTACAAATCCAAAAATAAAATATTTAAGTCATGTAAATAACAATCTAAAAAAAACAATTAATAAGATGCAATATATCGATATTAATACTCTTTTACAATCGTACAATCAAAAGTCTGATAGGATGACTATGGCTTTTGCAGTTGAAGAGAGGGCACCCTTTCAAGATTATCGATTGATCGATGCTTCTTTTTCCATACCTGAAAATTTGAAGGTTAATCAAGGGATTGAAAAGTATGTAATTAAAAAAATAGGTCAAAAATACTTGCCAAATGAAGTTGTAAATCGTGAAAAAAGAGGTTACGGTGTTCCTATTTCTTACTGGATAAGGACAAATTTAATTGAAGAAATAATTAGTAAGTTTGATTCATCAAATCTGATAGAAGACGGAATTTTTATAAAAGATTTCTATAAAAAAATAAGGTACCACCATAATAATTATTGGTCACTTTATGCGCTAGAGCTATGGTACGAAAATTATTTTTTAAGTTAATAAATTTCCTTAAAATAGTGAATTGTTTCTTTAAGGCCTTCGTCTAAAGAGTACTTTGGGGTATAGTCAATAAAATCCCTGGCTAGAGAAATATCTGCGAGTGAGTCTTTTACATCCCCTTCTCTCCTTTCTTTATAAACTACTTGAACTTCTCTACCAACCATTTTCATAATCTTATTAGCTAAATCATTTATGGAAATTCGCTTGCCTCCAGCAATATTCAATGCCTTTCCATCAGATTTTTTTGATATGCATGACAATAAATTGGCATTTATCACGTCTTCAATAAATGTAAAATCTCTTGTCTGTTCGCCATCACCATATATTTCAATTGGCCTTCCTTTAGTTGTAGAAAAGATAAATTTCGGGATTACTGCTGCATATTCTGACATGGGGTTTTGTCTTGGACCATAGACATTAAAATATCTAAGGGAGGTAGTCCTTAATCCATATACTTCATGAAATATTTTGCAATACTGTTCTCCGCATAATTTTGTTATGGCATATGGTGAAAGTGGGGAAGGGCACATAGTTTCTACTTTAGGTAGTGTTGGAGTATCCCCATAAACAGAAGAAGAAGAGGCATACACAACTTTTTCAACACTACAATCTCTTGCAGCTACAAGTACATTTAAAGTTCCATCAATATTTGCCTTATTTGTAGTAATTGGATTTTTTATGCTTCTGGGAACGCTTGGTATCGCTGCTTGATGTAAAACATAGTCCACATCAGAAAATGAGTCATGTAGTAGCTTCAAATCTGTTACAGAACCCTTGATTAATCTAATTGACTCATTTTCTATCAAATCAACAATGTTCTCTAAATTTCCCGTTGAAAGGTCATCAATTACTGTTACTTCGTTGTTCTGGTAAATATTATAAACAATGTTTGAGCCTATGAATCCGGCCCCTCCAGTTACAACTATTTTTTTGTTATTAATAACCAGCACCAACACCCTTATAGTTGAATCCCAATTTTATTACATTTTCTTTATCATAAATCCTTCGGCCATCAATAAGTATTGGGATTCTCATTATTTTTTTAATTTTTTCTAAATCAAGCTCTTTAAACTTTTGATGTCCAGTCATTAGCACTAGCGCATCTGCATTTTTCAAAGCTTTGTACGGATCGCATTCAACTTTAACTCCAAATGATTTAATGAAATCCCCTTCAACATAGGGGTCAACAATTGTTATATCTGCTTTAGCCTTTTTTAGCTCACATATAAGATGCTCCACAGGTGTTTCCCTTGCATCGCCAACATTTTCTTTATATGAAAATCCTAATACTACTATTTTAGAATTCTTAACTGGCTTTTCTACTTCGTTTAAACTATCCCTTAACATCTCAAAAACATGGTGTGGCATATGGTCGTTTATTGCTCTACCTGCAGTGATAACTTTGGAGTGGTATCCAAGCCCTCTTGCCTTTGCAACAAGGTAATATGGATCAACTGGAAGACAATGCCCACCGACGCCTGCTCCAGGGTAATAAACATTGAAGTTCCATTTGGTGCTTGCAGCTTTAATCACATCCATTATGTCAATTCCCATCTTCTCAAAGATTAGCGATAGCTCATTCATAAGGGCAATGTTTAGATCTCTTTGAATATTTTCAATCACCTTTGCAGCTTCTGCTGTTTTTATATCTCTCACTTTTGTAACTCCGGCTTTTATGACGTGTGCATAGAGATCTTTTGAAATCTCACCCCACTCATCATTAATCCCTCCAACTATTCTTTTTACATTTTCAATTGTGTGCTCTAAATCTCCTGGATTATATCTTTCAGGGCAGTATGCAAGACCAAAATCAACACCGGCCTTTAGGCCTGTAGATTCAAGAATTGGTTGTAAAACTTCTTCTGTTACTCCGGGGTATACTGTCGACTCTAAAATTATGAGTTGGCCTTTTTTTAGCCCCTCTTTTACTTCAAGGCCAGCGGATTCAACATAGGATAGATCAGGTTCCTTATCTTTAGTGATTGGGGTAGGAACAATCAATATTGAAACATCGCTTTTTGAAACGGCATCTTTTGTATTAGTGGTAGCATATAATTTTTTCAAAGAAACAACTTTTCTTAGTCTCTCATCAAGCCCAAGCTCCCCCAAATGAGAGATTCCTTTATTGACCTTATCGATAATTTCTTTTTTCTTATCCACACCAATTACATTAAAGCCTTTCTCTGCAAAAAAAATAGCAGTTGGAAGGCCCACATATCCAAGGCCAATAATACAGATTGTAGCATTTCTGTTTTTAATTTTGTCCCTTAGCATCAATCCACCTTTGAGAATATTTCTTTCCATATCCTGCTTGCATTATCAACAGAATGAATATTCCTAACTTTTAATGATTCTTCAGACATTTTCTTATAAACTTTCTTATCAGATAGTATCTTTATTATTCTATCCCTATAAGAACTAACATCATCAAATTTTTCAACTAGAAATCCATTTTTCCCATCAACTACTATATCCCCAATGTCCCCTACATCACTTGATACAACAGGCACCCCGCAAGCCATTGCTTCTATTATGGCTGAAGGCATACCTTCAGATTCAGAGGTTAGAAGTAAAACTTTCGTTTTATTAATCAGTTGAGGTATGTCCTTCCTAAATCCAAGGAACTCAACATTGTCATTTAAGAAAAGGTCTTTCACAAATGATCTGCATTTTTCAATATCTTCCCCATCGCCTATCATTGCAACTTTAAGTTCAGGAATTTCTTTTGAAACTTCAGAAATCACTTTAAAGAATATATCAAGTCTTTTGACATACGTCAATCTCCCGATAAAGGAAATATCATACTCTTTTCTAGAGCCTTCACATTTATACTCATCTGTATTAATTACGTTAGGCATGATAAAGATTTTATTTTCATCAACATCTTTGTCAATTAGAATTTTTTTGCTTTTTATCCCCGTGACGGTAATAAAGTCAGAGCTTTTTAGAATCTTAAGATATAATTTTCCTAAAAAGGGAGTATCCAGGTGGTATAGCAGATCTCCTATTATAGATATACAGCATTTGGCGCCTATAGTTCTAGAAACAAAATATCCAATTATTCCATGGGGAATCAAATAATAGCTAATTACTATCTTTGTTTTGAATTTTCTGCCCAAATTTACCCCTTTAACGAATCTACAGATATCTCTTAGTATCTTAGTCTCTGGTATATTAGCATATATCACCTTATTAATTTCTGGGCCATTGCCGCCACGCAAGACAATAATATTCTCTATGGTGGGAATGGCATATATTGGCTCTAACTTCATGGATAGCTTTAGATCGCTCATCTTTCCAAAGATTAAAACATTCAAACAATCACTTGAAATCAATTAAGATAAAGCGCTTTTATGTTTAACTAGATAAGTTTTTTGGGCTTTCATTTTCAATGAATATCTTATACCATAGCACAAGCATTATTATGTTCCATAAGTAGTTGTAATACCATCTTAACTTAGGATTTGGTTTTGATTTTAGTATTTTAGAAATTAGCTTTTTGTTGATTCCAATATCTTCTAGTATCTTTTCATCAAGAATACCTTCAGCGTAATCTTTCAAATCTTTTTTAAACTGGTGGTAAGGATTTACTGCAAATCCCCACTTTGGTTTAGAAAAGACTTCTTTTGGCAGTGTATCTTTCATGGCAAGTCTAAAAACATATTTAGTAATGCCATTTTGTAGTTTATATTCTGCCGGCATTGAAAATGCCAATTCAATTAATCGCTTGTCAAGAAGCGGCGCTCTAGCTTCTAGTGAATTTGCCATTCCCATTCTATCTTCAATATGTAGAAGATGGTAAGGCAGCTTAGTTTCAAACTCAGCATAGAGCTTCTGATTTATTATATTTAGATTGTCTAGAAAGTAGGGTGAGAATATCTTCTCAACATCATGAACTTTGCTAAACATTCTTTCATTGTAGAAATACTCTTTAGTTCTATCAGTTATATTTAGGGCGCCTCTCAAGAGTAGGTAGTACCTTGTGGTATCCTTAAGTTGAGATACCGCATTTACTCTTCTGAAAAATTCATGATAGTTAAGCCCCAGTTTGAATGGTACGCTATTTATTAAATTAAAAAGACCTTTGGATGAAACAAACTTAGACATATATTTTCCGTAAACAAGATTCTTTGCCATATATATGTCTCTGTCATAGCCTGCAAAGAGCTCATCACCCCCCATGCCTGATAAAATCACCTTGACATGCTTTCTAGCCGCTTTAGATACAAGATAGCTCTGAAGCATCCCTATCGAAGGCTGCTCTGAGTGATACACTGCAAGGGGCATCACTTTCAGTAAATCATTTTCGACCATTATCTCGTGATGATCAGTTTCGAAATAATCACTAACTAGCCTTGCAGAGTCAAGTTCGTCTGTAGGCTCTCCAAATCCTAAGGTATAAGTTTTAATCTTTTGAAATTTGGATGCCATCCCAACTACTGAACTTGAATCAATACCTCCAGAAAGAAATATCCCCACGGGGACATCTGACATTGTGAGCCTTCTTCTGACTGCATCTGTAAAGAGCTCCTGAATCTGCTTTGCATAATATTCAATCGGCTTATTTGACTCTGTTACCTCTAGCTTCCAATATCTATTGATAGATATTTCCCCATTTTCATAAATTAATGTGTGCCCTGGCAAAAGCTTTTTTATATTTTTGAAAAGGGTCCGATCATGCGGTATAAACTGGAGGTTAAGGAGATAATTGAGTGAAACACCATCGAGCTCCACCTTTATTTTTTTATAGTTCAGCAGAGATTTAATCTCAGATGAAAATAATAAAATCCCATTATTAAAATAATAATGCAGCGGCTTCTTGCCAGCTGGATCAATAGAGAGCATGGCCTTTTTTTTAACTGAATCCCATATCACAAATGAGAACATCCCCAATAGTTTTTTTGGAAAATTTTCGCCGTACTCTTCATATAGATGGACCAAAACTTCCGTATCACAGTTAGAATAGAAGACATGCCCACTTTTTTCTAACTCTCCCTTTAATTCAGGAAAATTGTATATCGCACCATTAAAAACGACCCATACAGTTTCATCTTCATTATGCATGGGTTGATGTCCGCCTTCAATATCTATAATCGAAAGCCTTCGATTTCCCAAGGATGCTTCATTGTCAGTATAACTCCCATGATCGTCAGGTCCTCTGTGGTATAGAGAATCTAGCATTTTATTTAGCAGCTCTTTATCCTCAAATCCGAAAAATCCAGCAATGCCACACATTAGAATTCAAAGATAGTAATATAAATAAAATTTAAAAGAATATCCATTAGAATATCAACATAAGAATAAGACTAATATTATGTATAAAATGATATACGGGGGCAAACCATTTGGCTAAGATTCTAATTGACATTGGTCATCCAGCACATGTTCATTTCTTTAAGAACTTCATATGGGAAATGGAAAAAAGAGGCCACACATTCCTAATCACCGCAAGAAGAAAAGAAAGTGCATTTGAATTATTAAATTATTATGGGTTTGAGTTCATAGATCTTGGCCTCAATAAAAAAGGCTTGTTTAACAAGGCTTTAGGGATGTTATCAAATGATTTAAAGCTATTAAAGATATCTAAAAAGTTTAAGCCAGATGTCCTAACAGGGATTGGAAGCCCATATATAGCCCAAGTATCAAAACTCTTGAAGTCAAAATCAGTCCTTTTCACAGATACTGAACATGCTTCTTTGATAAACAAACTTTCTGTACCTTTTTCTGATTACGTATTGACCCCTTTATGCTTCTTAAAGGATTTTGGAGAAAGGCATGTTAGATATAATGGATACCATGAGCTTGCTTATTTACACCCCAACTTGTTTAAGGAAGAAAAGGGGGTTTTGAAGGAATTAGATATCAAAAAAAATGAGAAATATTTTCTCTTAAGGTCTGTTTCTTGGCAGGCAAGCCATGATGTGGGGCACAAAGGGATAAGTAAAAAGGACATAGAAAAGATAATTAAATTATTAGAAGGGTATGGAAAAGTATTTTTAAGCTCTGAGTATGATGATACGGCATTTAAGGAATATACAGTTAAAATGCACCCTGCAAAAATTCACACTCTGATGGCTCATTCTTCACTATATTTTGGAGAAGGTGCAACTATGGCTTCAGAATCAGCAATTTTGGGGATTCCAAGCTTTTATATTTCCCCGCTTCTTGGAACAATGGGAAACTTTGAAGAGTTAGAAAAAGACTTTGAATTGCTGTTTTCTTTTAGGACGGTAAATGAGTCATTGGATAAAATAAAAGAGATTTTAGAAAGCAATTCGAAAAAGGAGTGGGCTAAAAAAAGAGATAAGATGTTAGATGAAAAAATTGATGTCACGTCATTTATGATAAAATTCTTTGAGAGGAATCTAGTTTAACTAGAAGTAAATACTTTTAAATATTATTAAAAAACTATAAACAGTAGAAAAGAGGTGCAAAAACTATGGAAAAAAAATTAATTATTATGAGTGTTTTTATTATACTTGGTATAGTCGGAATAGCACTATTTCAAACAAACGTTTTGTCAAGTGGATTTATAGCGGGGTTTGGATATGTGCTTGCAATATTGAGTGTTATTGTTGGGATTATTATAGGGATGATTTTAAAATAAAAGTGATTAAAGGCATCCAACGCCCTTGTATACAAATCCCTTCTTAGAAAGATCCTCTTTCTTAAAGATTCTTCTGCCATCGATAACTAATAGATTATTCATCAGTTTTTTTGCTCTATCTAGATCCATATCCCTAAATATGTTGTGCGATGTCATTATAACAAAAGGTATGAGTAAACATTCTTTGTAATTATGTTTCTCTTTGGAGTTGACATTGACAAAATCAAACCCAGCTTTAAGGCCAGAAGATTCTAAGTTTGTCAATACCATACACCTTAAATCCCTTTTCAGCAAAATACACGGCTGTCGGTAGACCAACGTACCCCAATCCAATTACAGAAATAACGGCTGATTTGTTTTTAATCCTCTGCTTTAAGTTTTCCATATAAGTTCACTCATTAAATGGTATAAAAAATTAATATATAAATTATGTTTTTAGAAATTAGGGATTTTCGGCATGCTCCTTTTATGCTCGTTCTTTTTAATCAGCTCTTCGATCTTTGTTTTGACGTCTTTGCTTACTTTCTTCCCCTCTAGGTAGTCGTCAATCTCATGATAGGTAATGCCAAGCTCCCCTTCATCTGTCTGGCCTCTCCAAAGGCCTGCTGAAGGCGGCTTTTCAATTATCCCTTCAGGTATGTTTAGGGACCTTGCAATTGAGTACACCTCTCTTTTGGTAAGATTCCCAAGAGGCATGAGGTCGCAACCCCCATCCCCAAACTTTGTGAAATAACCAAGCGTTATCTCACTTTTGTTTCCTGCCCCAATTACAAAGTAGTTAAGATTGTTGGCATAAAAATAAAGGACTATCATCCGTAATCTTGGCTTGATATTGGAAAGAGAGATATCCCTATCATCCCTCATCTCGCCAAGTTCATCAAGCATTGTATTGTAAGTATGGTCCATGTTCACAGAAACATACTTTAGCTTAATCCCCTTTGCAATCGACTTTGCATCATTTATGTCAGCCTTACTACTAAAGCACGGGATGTTAATGCCAAGAGAACTATCAGGGAATGCGTTCTTACAAATATAAGCTGTAACAGCAGAATCAATGCCACCACTTAATCCAAAAACAACGCCATTTCCCCCTCCTGAGGTCACTTCATCACGCACCCAGTCGGATAGTTTTGTAAAAATTGAGTTAGTCAAATTTAACCTCCATATCCTCTTTTATGATGTTTAGAACTATTGATGTCGAAATACTCTCAACGTAGTCAATTGATTGAATCCAGTTGATGAATTTTTCTAAGTGCAATGGGCTTTTAAATCTCCCTATGACTATCGCATCGTGACTTCCAGTCACATCATAGACAGCGACTACGTTTTTTTCAAGCTTTATCTTGTCCTCAACTTCCTTAAGCTCTCCCTTAGATATAATAAGGTGGATGATCGCTGTAAAGTCATAGCCGCATTTCTCCGGGTCAAGGACAGTGGCATACTTTTTTATTATCCCATTATCCTCCATAGCTTTAACCCTTTGAGAAATCGTAGTAATAGAGTGGCCAAGTCTCCTCGCTATCTCAGAAAAGCTCGTTCTTGCGTCCTGATTTAGAATCTTTAATATATTTACATCAAGACTATCCATGTGTATTGAATAGCCTTAAATTGTTAATAAATCTTTTGATTTTCATGAAGAAAATATTTATTTTGAAAGCGTCAAAAGCTAAAACTTCAAAGGATTTCCTATTAAATGATATGCCAGGGGATGGCGGTAGGATGGATATTGTTGCAAGGTGCGTAAACTCTTCATTCTTTTTATCTCATGGGCTTAGGAATGATACTGAGTTCATTGTGACGTTTGAAGGTGGGCCAAATCCGCCAGTTACATTACGATTTAAAGGGGACAGGCTAAAGTATATGGGCCCAGATGAGCGGTGCATTGGAGGGCTCATAAAAAAGGCCTTAGAAAACGTGACAGAGGAAGAAAAAGAGTCCACGCCAGGGATATTTGTATCAAAGAAAAGCTTTTCAGACGTATTAAAAGAAGCTGATTCGGACATAGTATACCTTCATGAAGACGGAGAGGATATCCAAACCCAAACATTCTCTTCTGATAAGGTGTATTTTGTTTTGGGGGATCACCTTGGCCTGTCTGAAGAGGATGAGTCGCTATTGGAAAATGCAAAGCGAATTTCGATATCACCCATGGTATTGCATGCCGACCACTGTATAATAATAGTACATAACGTTCTTGATAGGAAAAACTTATAAATAGAAAAAATCAATTATCACTGATGGCAGACGATAACATAGGAAACATACTAAAATCATCGCTTTGGATGGTGCTACTGACTATTCTAATGATATGGGCACCTATCGTCGGACCAATTGTCTCAGGGATCGTCGGAGGAAAGAGGTCCAGAGGCGTTAAAAACGCTATCGCAGCTTTTTCCCTTTGCGCCCTGATAGTCTTCATAATACTTCTTGTTATATCCTTCATTATAGGGGATTTTCTTGAGCCCGGCATTGTCATGAGGATCCCTTTCAAAGTTCCATCAGGAACAAAGCTCTATATGCTGATATCAGCCCTCTTCTATATCTATCCTTTATTCATAGGTGCAATAATTGGAAGCGCTGTTATCGATGAACTTAAGTTTCCAAGCTTTGAAAGAGAAAAGGCAAAGCCTAGGGAAAGGGAGTATTATGAAAAGAGGTACTACCCTGAAGAAAGATATGTACCGGAAACATACCTTCCTGCTGAAAGGCCAAGGCCACAATACGAACCTTATTATGACCCCTACCTGCCGGCCCCAAGACCCCAGATACCATCGCTTCGTGTCAGAAGGGAAGGGTACTCATGTGAAAGGTGTGGAAGGCCCCTAATAAGGACTGAAGTTAACGATAGGGGGAGAAGGGAGATTGTTTACAAGTGCGATAACTGTCAGATAATGTATGATCTTGTTTAGACAATAGCTTTTCTAATTTATCTTTGCTGGCTTCGTGTTTTGTATATCATATATATCGTACAATTTAAATGTATAGCTAAACAATATAACATGGTGAGAAGATGGATAGAGAAAAACTTCTTCAAATCCAAAAATCATGACAGGAAAGCCAATCATAAAAGGCACAAGAGTATCCGTACAATACATATTAAATCTATTGGCTAATGACTATACAGTTGATGAAATATTGAAGGAATATGAAGTGCTAACAAAAGACGGTATTAATGTTTGTCTTGTATATTAATCTTAATTTACTTAGAATAATTATCAAAGAATTTCAATCGAGAACATATTTTTAGTTTTCTCAAATAATTTCTTATCCGAGGTAATAAAATTCCCAGATAATTCGTTACTTAAAGCAATATAAGTTGCATCATAACCCGTTATATCATATTTATAACTTATTTCAATAGTATCGTAAAGTAATTTTCTAGTTGGAGTTATTATTTCTATCCCTAAATCAAAGATACTCTCAAGAGCATTCATGACATCTATTTCTTTAAAATTAGGATTATATCTCAAAGCATTAGATATCTCATTAAGGAGAAGGTCAGGTTCGATAATTTCAATTTCTCTATCGATATGTCTATCTCTATATTCAATAGATCTGTCAGTATTTTCTTCATTTGTAAATCATTTTATAATTACAGAAGTATTTAAAAATATTAATGGAGTCTTCTCCATTTTGCTACCTCAGCACTTCCATTCCAGTTTCCAGATTTTTTTCTGAGCTCTTCTTGGATTCTTAAGGCTTTTTTTATATTAAGATTCTCATTTAAACGAGAAACCCATAAAATCTGAAGTCGTTTTTCAACGATTGAAACATTTAATTTGCTATCTTTTGCCATTTCACTCTTCCATTCAACAATACTTATTAATGTTTAAATAATTTGTGCAACTGTACTTTTATTTCTTATACATTGAATTGATAAATTTTGAGTGTTGCTTGCTCCACTCTTTATTTGGTGTTTTCTTTATCCATTCTGCATATAATCTTACAAACTCTATCTTTTGCTTGAAGTTTCTTTCCTTTTCTTCCTCAAGCTCCTTTAGAATTTGTTCTCTGTTTTCATCAAATTTTCTCTTTTCAGATTCCTTCATCTCTTCACCAGAAATTATCCAATTTATCTTGAATCTTAAAATATTTGGCCCAGTATTCGATTTCGTCTCTTTGGATATTATTCTGAAATAACTCATATAAATATACCGCGTCCATTATGTCCTTTTCGCCACCTAAAAAAAGTTTGTATGCTAATTGAATTTCTAGGGGGATAAATAAAGTAAATTCTTATCCAATTTAACTTTTAATCTGTTATCCAATACATATTTCTCTACTTCATTTTTTGTAATTTTAAGTTCGATGTTGGGTGTAATCGCATTCTTTTTAGATATTCTTACCCCTAAATTTTCACTTAACATCTCATACAAACCTTCTCTATCTTCGGGATTAAGAAAGTCGTATCTATCTTCAATTTCACTGACAAAGTTAAAAAATTCAGATTTAGTTATTTTTTCAATTAATATACCAATATCTTCAGTACCTCTGGATCTGCCGAATAATATGGCAACGTAACCACTTACTATAACATACCTAAAATGATTTTTTAGTAGTCTACGAACTCTAGTACAAACTTATCAACGTTAGATAATGACTTATTTTTCAATATTATCAAATCCTTAGAATACTGAATTTCCATAAATACTTAATTGAGACATCTACTATTTAATTTTATGATTTGAACATAAGTGATTCATATGCCTAGAGAATTATAATTAAAAGAGATAATATAAAAAATAATCTATTTTTTCTTAATTTTCTTTGTGTAAATAAAAGCTCCGGCTGCTAAAATTATCAATATAGGAATTGCCACATACATCGGATTAATAGAAGAGGACATGCGCTGATGCTTTTGCATTGAATCTACATCAAGGAAGTAGACATAGGTGTCAGTTGAGCCTATCACAAGATTTTTGCCGTCAGGTGTTATTGATACAGACCATACGTTGCCGTTAGTGGAAAATTCCTTTAGGGGTTCCCCTTTATTTGAGAAGACATGTGCCTTTTTATCCCATGAACCTATGGCAATAAGGGATCCGTCTGGAGTTATTGAAACAGATGATACGGTGTGCCCGATAACCTTACTCCATAGTAAGTTTCCGCTGCCGTCAAATAGGTAAAGCTTAAAGTTTTTTTCACCCTCTTCTGACTCAAAGCTTCCGGTCCCGCAGACAACAAATGAAGAGTCAGGTGTGACTTCAACTGATATGACAGGCGCTTTTAGGTCTTTTTTCCACAAAAGAAATCCTGATCTAACTAGGTAAACAAAATTATCTGATGATGCCACGCCAAGAGTTTTACCGTCTGGCGTTAGCGATATGTCATTTACCTTGCCATCTGTTTTATAGTCCCAAGATGGCCTTCCGTCCTCATACACCATCGCATAAACATTGGATGAGCTCCCACCAATGTATTTCTCGTCTGGAGTTATGTCCATAAATCCTCCTTTGACAGACTTATATGACTCCAAAGGCTTTCCATCTATGGTATAGACATAAGCCCTCTCTCCGGTAATAACTGAAACTCTAGAGAGGTCATCTGAAAAGGATATATGTGTGACTCTATGGCCAGGTTTATTTGTCCACAGCACTTCCCCCTTATTGTTTAGTATGTAAAAGGAGCCGTCAAGGGAGCTTGCACCAGTGTATGAGCCATCATTTGTCGTTGTGACAAAGGGTACCCAGCTATTTATCTTAGATTTCCATACAACAGGATCAGATGTTTCATCTGCAAGTATATTTATGGAAGCGGTAAATATTCCAAAAATTAATAGTAGAGGTATTAAATTCTTCATAGAAGAGAAAGAAAAAAATGGATATTTAAATTTATCTTTAGCGCTCGATCTTTCCGGTGATAAAGTCATCTACTTTTATCTTTGCTATAGAATCAGAATATTGAATTAACGGATGCTTCATTGTGTAGCTTGAAATTGAGGTAAGCGGCCCCCCAACTTTTCTGTCAAGACCAAGTTTTGCACATCTGATTGCATCAATTGCAACGCCTGCAGAGTTTGGGGAATCTTCAACAGAAAGTTTTAACTCCACATTCAATGGTATGTCTCCAAAGCCTCTTCCTTCAATCCTTAAGAAACATAGCTTATTGTCATTTAACCATGGAACGTAGTCTGAAGGGCCTATGTGGATATTGTCTGGTGCCAATGGAACATCTAGCTGTGATTGGACTGCTTCTGTTTTAGATATCTTTTTTGATTTTAATCTATCTTTTTCAAGCATATTTAGGAAGTCTGTGTTTCCACCTGTGTTAAGCTGATAAGTCCTATCAACAATGACGCCTCTGTCTTGGAAGAGTTTTGTAAGCACTCTGTGTACAATCGTTGCCCCAAGCTGGGACTTAATATCATCCCCAACAATTGGGATCCCCCTATCCTCAAATTTTTTCGCCCATGTTTCATCTGAAGCAATGAATACGGGCATGCAGTTGACAAATGCAACGCCTGCTTCTAGTGCGGCTTCAGCGTAGAATTTTGTTGCTTTTTCTGAGCCCACCGGCATATAGTTTATCAAAACGTCAACTTTATGCTTTTTTAGCTCAGCCGCGACGTCACAGGGTTTTTCATCGGAAACTACAAACCTCCTTTCCTCAGAATAGTTTTTCATGTGCTCTGCAAATCCATCTAAAACTGGCCCCATCATTACCGTTGCCCCTAATTTTGGGACGTTTCTATAAATCGTTTTCGTGCAGTTTGGACATTCAAATATGGCTTCACTAATGTCTTTTCCAACTTTTCTTTTATCAATATCAAACGCAACAACAAATTTAAGGTCTTGTGGCAAGTACCCTCCCAAATTCTCATGCATTAAACCAATTATTTGTTTTGTCCCGTTATTTCTATAATATTCAATACCTTGAACAAGCGATGATGCGCAATTGCCGACTCCTGCAATTGCTACTCTAATTTCTCCCATAAAGACACCTCTTAAAAGATGACATGATATTGTAAAAGAATTATAAAGATTTAAATAGTTTATGGTAATAAAATATTAAAGGTGTATAAATGCCCCTCGATAGACTCAAAAGGAAGCTTACTACGGAGGTATTGTGGATATATATTCTGAGTCTGTTGTCAAACAAGTCTATGTATGCCTATGAAGTTAAAAATGAAATAGAAAAAAATTTTTCTTTTGCACCTGCCAGGATAACTAGCTACATAGTCCTATATAATCTTGAAAATGGGGGCTATGTCACCTCAGAGTGGGAAGACTCGGGCCACGGCAGGCCAAATCGAAAGTATTATATTATAACTGATTCTGGTAAAAATCTTCTTAAAGATGGAAAAGATTTCATCAATTTAGTTGTTTCAAGGATAGAGTAAGCGTAAAAGTTTTATTTAGTTATACCTATCTTCTGCCATGAAGGATAAAAGAGCACATACAGGGGAGCATATATTTTTCCGCTCACTTTCTACTGTAATCCCAGAGGTATCTTTGGATAAGATTTCCATTAAGGAAGAAAAAAATGCGCTTTATATAAGATGTCCTGTTGAAGTTAGCTGGGAAAAACTTCTTGAGGCTAAAAGACTCACAAATGACATTATAGCTCAAGATAGGAAAGTAATTGTTCACAATTCAAGGAAAGGGGATGTTCTCAAAGATTTCCCGAATGCGAGGATCAAGCTAGATAGGATCCAAACTGATGAAGTTAGGATAATTGAAGTTGAAAACTATGATTATGCGGCATGTTCTGGTGAGCATGTTTGCTCTACAAAAGAAATTGACTTCTTCCTTTTGACTAAAGTGAATAAGACCGGGGAGGATACATACAGGTTGGAATTTGAAGTCGCAGAGAATGCAAAGGCTGAAGCCATGAGATTATCAAAGATTGCACTAGCATCGATGGAGATTCTCCAATCTGCACCTGAAAACGTCGAGAGGACTATTTCAAATTTATTAAGGGAAAATGAAAAGTACAGGCGCGATATCAATGAATTTTCTGAAAAGAGTTTTGAATCAATTTCCCCTAAGGACGTTTCAGGGATAAATCTCTATTTTGAAACATTAAAGGGATTGGACAGAAAATTGGTGATAAAAAAAGCCGGTGAGCTAATAAAGCAGTCAAAGACCGTTTTAGTGTTATTTCTAATTGATGATGGGATATTTGTCATCTGTGGCAGATCAGAAGATATAGATTATGATATGAGGCCTCTTTTAAACTCAATTTTGACTAAATTTGGTGGCAGGGGTGGGGGCAGAAATAACTTTGCCCAGGGAGGAGGCTCTTTAACAGATGATTATGAAGATACGATAAAGGACATTGAAGTTGAAGTGCAAAAGATTCTTAGTTCTCTAACATGCTAATGATTATTCAAAAAGAAATAACGGCGCATAATGGCAATAAAGAATCTTTAATTTTTATCTGTTGCAGCATCTTACCTTGACCATGAATCTCTCTGTACCTGGCCTAATGTTTACACTTGCGGTGAAGGGGTATTTCTCTCCATATTTGAGTTCCCTAACGCCTAAAGTGTATGACTCTTCACCGATCATATCACCATTTTTATTATAGAAAAAGATGTATAGTTTTACACAAGCTACTTTAGGATTTTTGTAACTTGCATCCCCATAGTTATAGACGTTACCTTCAAAATAGACCTTATTCCCTTCAAATCTCTGACGATAGTCGGTGATCTGTATTGGACATGCTATTGATCCGGAGGGAGTTTCCCCTTTGGAAGGGGTGGGTGTTGGAACTTTTGATTCACCGATTGGGTTGAAATCTTGATTCCTCCAATCCTGTAATACGTCTTTTGCTGTTTGGCCTTTATCGCTTGATGTGCACCCCAAAGTGATAGATATCAAGATTAGGATAATGAATAATGCGGGTATTCTTCTAGACATTCTATCTATAACAATAGTTGGAGTTTTATTATTTAAATGTATTGAGAAGTGAAATGGTAGCCGGGAACGGATTCGAACCGCTGTCGCGGGGACCAAAACCCCGCAGGATTGACCGCTACCCTACCCGGCTAGCATTAATAGGAAATCTGATTAGTGATTTAAAACTTTCGGTAACTTTATAAATCACAAAAATCACTCCACCACTATGGGAGAGGGAAAAACAGACTACGAATCCCTATTAAAGAGGGCGGAAGAGCTATTGCCTAAGAATGTCTTTGAAACTAGTAGATTTGAAGTTCCAAGGGTTGATTCGTTTATAATGGGAAACAGAACTATAGTTAAAAATTTCAGGGAAATTGCCCAAGTTCTAAACAGGGATGTTGATGTATTTTTAAAGTACATCCTAAGAGAACTTGCAACAGCAGGCAATATGAGCGGTCATGAAGCCATATTTCAAGGAAAGTTTTCATCTTCAGTTATTAATGACAAAATTGAAAAGTACGCCAAAGAATCGGTGATATGTACAGAATGCAATAGGCCTGATACCAAGATAATTAGGGAAGATAGGATTACATTTCTACAGTGTGAAGCGTGTGGAGCACGTTATCCCATAAATCATGCATAATGATTCTTTTCTTTAGCGATTAGGGAATTTTCCTTTATTGTTTCGATAAATATAAATAGGTAATCGATTTAATATATATTAATATCAACGGTGATAACAATGGTAAGAAGAACACATTTTGTTGTTTTAGGATTGATTCTTTTAATTATAGCGGGGGGGTTGTTTTATTACACAACTATACCTTTTGAAAGGACAATAACTACCCAAGAGTATGTGACAAAGGAAAGAATAGAAATTCTAGAAAGGGTAGTTCCCAAAGAAAAACTGGTCAAGAAGACACGGGATGTAACAGTATATGCAGATACAACTATCGCAGACTCTTCAAAGGAGTTTCAGCGTGATGATTATATTACTCTTGGCGAGGTGCTATTAAAACCAAATGATCGTATAAAATTCACTGTAACTACAGATCCTAACAAGAGGGAGATTGAACGTGAGTTTGAATTTAAGATTCTTGACAATTCAAATTATGAGCTTTGGTTGACGCAGCAGCAGCCTAAAATGGTCTTTTATAATGCTCCACCTAAAACTATCGAACTAAATGATGTGTGGACTGTTCCAGCTGGTACAGGGATACAGCAATACAAGATAGTCCTTTCAAATAGAATGTTTGCATACTCCAAAAAGATAACATATTTGATAATAAAGCAGGAATCCTCTACTAAAAGGGAAGAATACCTTGAAACAGTGATTGAGAATGTGACTGAAACTTACGAAGAGAAGGTGCCATACCAAGAGCTTGAAACTATTACAAAAAGAGAGAGATTCTGGCACGATGAATATAGGCCAATTTCCTATATTTTGGGGGCTTTTGGTATACTAGGGATACTAATTGGAATGTTAACATACACGCAGAGGGAGAAGATCAAAAGAATTCCTGGGGTAAGACAGATTACAAGGACTCCTAGCGAACCGGTAAGTCTTCCGAAATGCCCAATTTGCGGGTCAAAAGTTGCCCCGACACATATAATGGAAAATAGGAAAAAGATTTACAAATGCACATACTGTGGGCGTCTTTTAGAGCTTGACTAATCTTTTTTTATTTTTTAATTATAGAATTTGATTCAATTTTTTGGCCAGGATTAATTTTAGAATTATTCCAAATTTTAACATTTTTTCCTACAATGGCCCCAAGCTGACTCCTGTTTGAATCAACAAGCCCACCTTTGATTTCAACATAGATATTTTTATCAGATTTGCTTTCAAACGTTACATTCTTTCCAATTTCTGAATTTTCCCCGATAATTGAAAATGACACGACAGAGCCATCGTCTATAGTTACCCCATTCATTATAACAGAGTTTTCAATTATACAGTTTTTACCTATTTTGACATCCCCTCTGACAACTGAAGAGCTAATCCTTGAATTTTTGCCAATGTTGACGTTTTTTGATATTAGGCAGGGAGGTAAAATTTTGGAAGAATCGATTACCGAAAGGGAGTCAATAAATACGGGGCTCCCTATTTTTGAGTCAGATGAGATTTTTGAATCTAAGGATACATAGTGTTTCAAACTATCTAGAAAGAACATATTTGCATCTATTAAATCCCAAGGCCTGCCAATGTCAAGCCATTTTCCATCCAATGGCATCCATTTGACATTTTCCCCCCCTTCCATCATCATCTTAAGAGAGTCAGTGAGCTCATATTCCCCCCTTGAAGAAATCCCGGTGTTATTTATGTAGGAAAGAGATTCTTTTTTGAAGCAGTATATCCCTGTATTGATCAAGTTTGAAGGCGGATTATCCGATTTTTCAAAAATACCAGTTACCTCATCGCCACTGACTGTTACACTACCAAAAAATTTGGGGGTATCACTCTCTGTCAAAGCCATCATTGCAAAAGAATCTGACGCCTTAAATTTTGATAGAAGGGATGTGATAAAGTCCTCTTTGAAAAGAATGTCGCCATAGACGCATATGAAATCAGAGCCGATGTATTTTGATGCAATCATCAAAGCATGGCCTGTTCCAAGACGCTCTTTCTGTTCAATAAAGCTGATATCAAGACCAATGTCGCTGTTTTTAATAAAATCTTTAATGATTTCCGCTTTGTGGCCTACTATTAAAGATACCTTACTTATCCCTGAAGATTTGAATATGTTTAATATATTTCCAAGGATTGTAGTATCCCCTAAGGGCAACATCGGTTTCGGTATTTCATTTGTAAGAGGGGACAGCCTCACCCCTTTACCTGCAGCTAGAATTACGGCCTCGATAGAATCACCTTATGCAAAAGCTATTTATATTAACTTAAATAAGTATCTTCAATGTACAAGTTAGAGGAAGGGAAAAAACTTGTATTTTTCGCAAGAAAAAATATCGAATCCTATCTTAACACGAGAAAGAATATACCAATACAAGATATCCCTGAATCGTTCAAAGTTAATTGTGGCGTCTTTGTGACGCTCCATACCTACCCCAAATATAGTTTGAGAGGATGCATCGGGTATCCAGAACCTGTGCTTCCCCTAATAGATGCCCTCCTTGATGCTTCAGTGTCTTCGGCCACAAGGGACCCAAGATTTCCAAAGGTAAGGCCTGACGAGCTCAAAAACTTAATAGTTGAGGTCACAGTTTTAACACCTCCAAAGCTGATCCAAGTGCCAAACGTAGAAAAATATCCTTCTGAAATTGAAGTTGGACGGGATGGGCTTATTGTTGAATTGGGATATAGGAAAGGTTTACTTCTACCACAGGTTCCTGTTGAAGAAAAGTGGGATAGTGAAGATTTTCTCTGTCACACCTGTAATAAGGCAGGGCTCCCATTGGACTGCTGGATGGATAAAAACGTTAAGGTATACAAATTCCAGGGCCAGATATTCTCAGAAACTAAACCTGGGGGAGAGGTAATAGAAAAAAATTTCACGGAGTAAATACATGGAAATTGACCCCTTTATACAGGCAGGGACATCAATCTACCAGGACACTAGCGCTGATGCTGTTCTAGTTGAAGTTGACTCTGTAAAGGATATGGAAAGGCTCCAAGAATTTGTTTCTTCCAAAGGAATTAATCTATTTGGAGTATCTTCAAACGAAAAAATAAAGAAAAAATTTGATAAAATTATCTTCGTTCCGGACATATTGAAAAAGATCACAATGAGGCTGGAATTTGCAATTTCAGCCGCACTGATGCAGGATTTACTGAAAAATGAAGATAAGATAGTATACGTAGGAAAACTTGACAGTGAAAACTACAACTTCATAGCTACAAGAAAAACAAGTCAAATAACTGCAAACGGGCTTTATGAATTATTTTACAGCTTAAAAAATGTTAAAACAGAAGTTATCTATTCTGTTCTTTCTATAGCAGTCCAGCTAGGTAAAAAAGGTAAGGAAGGTAAACCGATAGGGACTTCCTTTATTATTGGGGACTGTGGAAATGTAATGCAAAGGTCCTCTCAGATCACATACAATCCCTTTGAAAGAAGCTATGTTACAATCAATGATGCTGATGTCCAGAACATGATAAGGGAATTTTCAAGGCTTGACGGGGCATTTATTATATCGGGTGAAGGTAAAATACTTGCGGCTTCAAGATACCTAGAATCTGGGAAGGACGGCCTCACACTACCAAAAGGACTTGGGGCGAGGCATTTATCTGCTGCTTGGATGACAAAGGTCACAGATGCAATTGCAATAGTATTGGCAGAATCAGACAATATGATCCGTGTCTTTAAAAGCGGGGAGCTTGTTTGGGAAGTTGACCCTGATGAGGTAAAGGTTGATTAAATGAGTCTTGACATAATATTTCTTGAGATTAGGCTATTTTTAAATTCGCTACTCCTAGTATTTTCAGAAATTTTGCCAAGAGTCTTTTTTGCTGTTCTAATCCTAATTTTAGGATTCTTTATTGGTAAAAGCGTTGGTAAATTTACACAACAATTAATGAAAAGGCTTGGTATTGAAAACGCACTCAAGAGAACAGAGGCTGAAAAGATTTCAGAAAGAGTAGGATTTAAAATTTTAAAAAGCGTTGAGATCTTTATCAGCTGGATTGTTTACATCGTTTCAATATTTTTGGCCTTTGAGGTGTTGGAGTTACCGGGATTTAGAAATCCCATGGACATATTCATTAATTATATCCCAAATATCCTTATAGCATTCTTTATCGTTATAGTAGGGCTTGTAGTGGCCGATAAAATTGCAATATTTGTAGAAAAACTATTTGAAGAGATCAATATCCCCAAATACTGGTTTTTTGGCAAGGGGGTCAGATATTTTATTTACATTCTAGTAGGAACAATGGCATTGACCCAGCTTAAGGTAAGCACTGGAATTTTAGTAATAACTATTACAATAATAATGGTTTTTTGGTTTATTCTTGTAGCTATAGGATTAAAAAACATTGTGCCAAACTTTTTCTCTGGAGTCTTTATAGTTTTTTATAGCCCTGTAAATGTGGGTGACACTATAAAAATTGAGGAAATAGAGGGGGTAGTTGAAGAAGTCTCTTTGATATACACAAAAATCAAGAGGGAAGATGGGAAATATGTATTGGTGCCTAATTCAAGGATTTTGGATAATGTCATAGTAAAGGATTAATTTTCTTTCCGCGTGAATTACGAAGAGTTCTTATAAGTTTGAAAAAGGTGGCGAAATGGAGGATATTGGAGAACTTGTTGAAAATTTATGCTCTAATGATAATAAACTAGCTTATGATACCCTAAAATTACTTCTATCTGAAAGTGAGCGATCAGATTCCGTCTACAGATATCTTGATAGATTTGTTAGTATGATTCAAAATAAGAATTCTTACATCAGATCGAGAGGGATTGCCTTAATATCTATTAATGCAAAATGGGATAAGGAAAATAAGATTGATCTAATAATTGATGACTATTTAAAACACATCATGGATGAAAAACCAATTACCTCAAGACAGTGTATTAAGTCTTTACCCTATATTGCAAAATACAAGCCAAATTTAGTTGGGCCTATCCGAAAAGCTTTGATTGAAGCAAATATCGGGGTTTATCCTGACTCTATGCAATCATTGGTGCACAATGATATTGTATCAGCTTTGAAAGAAATTGAGGGGCTTTAGCCAAAAAGCTTGTTTGATTTTACATAACTAGAAAAGGAAATAGGAAACTATACGCTTAAATTTTCCATTTTTTAGAGGTAGATCAAAGATGACATAATTTTTGTAAGAATATAGATGTGAGATCATCAATTTACTTTTTGGCGAATTTAATCTTAGGATTTGTTCTTGTAGGAAAGCGCCGGGGTAGGGATTTGAACCCTAGATCTCACAAGGAGAACGGGATTAGCAATCCCGCGCCGTACCAAGCTGGGCCACCCCGGCTTAAAATAAATGAATTGGACGTTGTTTTTAAGTTTATGGTAGTGACCCGCCTGAAAATGGGCAGAATTGACTACAAGGGAGGGATTCCCCCGTACTCGACCCTGCAACCCTACAAGCATTAAACGTCCTCCCTACCGCTGCTCCCTTCCGGGCCTGACGGGATTTGGAAGGTGAAGGGTTTACCCATCTCTTCCAAAATGAGCTAATCCGCCGCCAATCCTATAGGACATGGCTTCAACATCGTAGGGACTCCACCATGTAAACAATTCAACTGCTTTTCAGGCTTCGGCCCCTCTTAAGACGGCTTAAGGTAATAGGAGGCGCCTAATCTCCCGGCCTAGTCTAATCCACATTAAATCAATTATATAAAAAGCTTACTAAAAACGAAGGCTATATGGTACATTTGAAATATCTTCCTTGGAGAGAATCATATGGGATCAGAAGACATTTTAGCATTATTCCTTTCATCTCTAATGCATAGTTTTTCAATAGTTAGGATATACGGCCTATTGATGGCAATATGAATATGTAAAGTAAAAAAATCAAACTGATTTAAGCGCTTTTTCCATTCTAAGTAGCGCCTCTTCAATCTTGGGGTAATCAGTTGCAAACGAACATCTGACAAATCCTTCCCCTCTATCCCCAAAAGCATCCCCTGGAACAACTACAACTTTAGCATTATCAAGCATGAAGTCAGAAAATTCCCTTGAAGTCATACCAGTATCAGTTATATTTACAAAGCAGTAAAAAGTACCTTTTGGATTTATACATGAAACCCCTGGGAGATTATTTAATCCATTCACTATGAGATCCCTTCTTCTTTCGTATTCCTTAACCATATCAGATACACATTCTTGGGATGATGTCAAAGCTTCATACGCCCCTTCAAGTGCTGGGGTATTTAGACATGAAACAGCATACTGATGGATCCTAAGCATCGGGGTAAGCATCTCCTTTTCAGCTATGGCAAATCCTACTCTCCATCCTGTCATTGCATAGTTTTTTGAAAATGAGTTTGTAATTATTGTTTTGTCATAGTATTTCAAAAAGCAATCAGGCTTGTAACCATCAAAAACAATCTCCTCATAGGTGTCATCAGATAATAGGTATAAATTATGATCCTCACAAATGTCAGCTATCATCTTATAATCTTTCTTTTCTAAAACGCCGCCTGTGGGATTAGAAGGATAATTCAATACAAGCATCTTTGTCTTTTGATTAATTTTTTCAAGTATATCGTCCTGTGATGGTCTAAAACTATTTTCTTCATATAAAGGAAATTTTACAGGGATTGATTCTGACATATAAGCGTCATTTTCATAGCATAAAAAAACTGGATCTGGTATCAATACTTCATCACCTTTGTTAAGAAGGCCCAAAAAGGCAAGGTACACAGCCTCATAAGCTCCTGCAGTCAAAAGAATGTTTTGAGGTAGTGCTTCGGTAGAGAAAAGTCTCATGTATCTATCTGAAATTGCTTTTCTGACTTTAAAAAGCCCCTGATTTTCTGTGTAGTGAGTTAATCCCTGGTCTAAAGCTTTTTTTGCAGCTTCCTTTATATGGACAGGGGTATCAAAATCAGGCTCACCTATACCAAGACTTATAACATTTTCAATTTTTTTTGACCTTTCTGAAAGCTCTCTAATTTTTGAAGGGATGACTAGTTTTACTCTTTCTGCAACCATTATAACCACTATCATAAAATATAACGATTTATTTTAAAGATTTCTGTTAAAATCTAATATTGTCCTGCAAGGGCAATACTTAAATAAAATCACAATTAATGAATTTCATGGAAAACGTGGTAGAAATAACTTTTGATATGGCATTTCTAATAGAAGATATGAGGGAAATATGGAGGAGAACAGCTCCTTTTCATAAGTTGAATGAGGAAGAAAAAAAACAGATTTTAACTATTATCGACAGCATCAAGAAAAATTGTGACTTAATATCTGATAGGGTGTCCAAATGAACATTGGAAAACTTGAGTTAAGGGATAGAGAAGAGTCTTTTATTAATCTAAATCCCTTACAAACTGGTGGCAGGACTACTTCTGATGCAAGAAAAGCGATTATATCCTATATTGATGGATATTCAATCTGTGACTGGTGCAAAGGTGCGCTCCATATCACTACAGAACCAGATATTGCCGGATTTTTAGGCGAGGTGTCTGATTTTTTGGGCATGGACTATGCCCTTCCAACAAACGGTTGTAGGGAGGCAAAGTATGGTGTTATGCATGCAATTTCAACTGGGGGCAGTATACTGTGTGATGGCAATATGCATTATAGCTCTGAAGTCTCAGCAGAGAGGGCTGGGTTAAAAATATACAAAGTCCCAAATAAAGGGGAGCCTGAATATAAAATAAATCCAGAAGATTATTCTGAAGGATTTGAACTTATCAAGAAAGAAACTGGAAAATATCCAGAGCTTGCCTTGCTAACTCATGTTGATGGGGAGTATGGGAATGTTGTTGACGCAAAGGAAGTTGGTAAAATCTGTAATGATTACTCTGTTCCCTTCTTACTTAATACTGCATATTCATCTGGTAGAATGGAGATAGATGGAAAGAAAATAGGCGCAGATTTTATTGCATGTTCTGGCCACAAATCATGGGCGGCTGGTGGAGGGAACATAGGCATACTTGCAATAAAAGAAGGATGGCAAGATAAGGTATTCAAACCAGGGGCAAATTGGAAATCAAAGCCTTTGGAGATCCTTGGCTGCTCCTCTAGGGGTGCCTCACTTTTGGCTTTAATGGCATCGTTCCCACATGTCAAAGAAAGGGTAAAAAAATGGGATGAAGAAGTCAAGAAGGCAAGATACCTAGTTAACGAGTTAGAAAAGATTGACATAAAACAAATCGGAGAAAAGCCGAAAAATCACGATTTAATAAAGCTTGATACCCCTGTTTATGACAATATTGCAAAGACGCATAAGAAAAAAGGATACTTCCTTTATTATGAGCTAAAGGACAGGGGCATAATTGGAATGAAAGCTGGTAGGACAAGAAAGTTCAAAATATCCACATACGGTCTTTCCTGGGAACAGGTTAGTTATGTTGCCGAAAGCTTCCTTGAGATAGGAGGGGGCTAATTGGATGACTGCATCATTGTTAGATATGGGGAAATCGCCTTAAAGTCCGATCAAACAAGAAAATGGTGGAACAAGACTCTTTTAGAAAATATGAAAGATTGTCTAGAAAAAAATAATATTACCTACTCCTCAATCGACGTTAAATTGGGGAGATTGATTGTATACACGGAAGAGAAGAAAGAGGCTTCAATTGCACTAAGGAGTGTATTTGGGATAACTTCCTTATCTCCTGCCGTCAGAGTTGAAGCTGATTTTGAAAAAATTAAAGATAAATGTTTGGAGCTATCAAATAATAAAGGTAAGAAATTTAGAGTTAGTACTAGGAGGATCACAAAGGAGTTCCCTATGACCTCAGATAAAGTAAATGGGGCTCTTGGAGCATTTCTTAAAGAAAAACTTGACCTTGAAGTTAATCTTACTAACTTTGACTTTGAAATGGGCATAGAATTTCTTGATGGATACGCTTATCTTTTCACTGAAAGGATCAAAACGTTTGGTGGACTTCCAATAGGTGTCCAGGGGAAGGTGATATGCCTTGTATCAAGCGGTATTGACTCTCCTGTTGCAGCTTGGTTATTGATGAAAAGAGGCTGCCAGGTGGATCTTATGCATTTTAAAGTGACAGAGGAAGGGTACAAAAAATATACCAAAATAAAGGAAATACTCCAGAAATTTTCTTATGGCCATGAGATTAAAGACTATGTCATCGATGGAGTGCCATACCTTTCAAACACCAAGCAAAAACTCTGTGAGAAAGGAAAGGACAAATGGATGTGTATTTTTTGCAAGAAAAGATTTCTTCAAGAAGCTGAACGAACATGCAATGAAGAAGGTTATCTTGCAATAATAACAGGGGAAAATTTGGGTCAGGTCGCCTCTCAAACTCTAAAAAATCTAGTTCTTCTTGACTCAACTGTAAAAGTAACGGTATTGAGGCCAGTTTTGACCTATGACAAAAATGAAATAGTTGGGATGGCAAGGATTATAGGTACTTATGAGATATCCAAGGAAAAGGAACCTAAGTGTCCATTTACACCTAACTATCCTATGACTTCAGGTAGTGCGGAAGAATTGCATAATATTGAGATGATGATATGGGATTAAAGGAATTCATTGAAATATCAAGGCCCTCGAATGCACTTTTCTCGGGCGTTGCTGTTTTGATAGGTGCGCTTGTTGCAGGGGGGGGATTAGGTGATTTACAAAAAATTGTTTTAGTTTTTTTTGTTGCAACATTTGCATGTGCAGGTGGCAATGTTATAAATGATTACTTTGATTACGAAATAGATAAAATTAATGCCCCAAAAAGAGTTCTGCCACGAGATGCTATGAGTCTAAAATCAGCATACTCCTTTTCTCTCGTTTTATTTGTAATTTCTTGCATCCTTGCAGCAGCCGTCAATTTATTGGCGTTTTCTATTTGCATTGTGGCTTGTATTTTGATGTATATCTATGCAATGACTTTAAAGAAAAAACCCCTCTCAGGAAATCTACTAGTTTCACTTCTAACTTCAATTACATTTATCTATGGTGGAACGGCAGTTGGGAGTTATAAAGGTGTATCCATCCTTGCTCTAATTTCATTTTTTGCTACAGTTTCAAGAGAAATTATAAAAGATATAGAAGATCTAGAAGGGGATGTAAAAAAAGGTGCTAGGACCCTGCCCGCTATAATTGGGGCACCGAAATCATTTAGTCTGGCTTTTGTTTTTCTCCTAATTGCTGCTTTTCTATTATATGCCCCCTTTATTACAAATCTTTACGGATATCTGTATCTTGTGATTGTAACTCCTGTTATGTTTTTTGTCATGTACATATTGTATCAAATTTATAGCGATAGAGAGGGCCCCAAAAAGATTCAAAAAAGCATAAAAAAGGCAATGTACCTTGTGCTTGTCATATTCCTTTTAAGTGCGATAATACATGGGGTAATGTAAAATTATGGGGCCAAGTAGATGATTTATGTTACAGATCTGACTGAATACCTATTCTGTCCATACAAGCTGTATCTCAAAAGAATCAAAGGACTCCCGCTCCCCCAAACTTCAGAAATGTTAACTGGATCAATAATCCATAAAATATACGAAGAAGTGCTACAAAGAGAAAAAATAACAATTGAGCAAAGAATATGCGAAGAAATGGGAATTGATGAAATTTTCAAAATACTCTATGCTGATTCGAAAAGAGTAATCAAAAATGTCATGATAAAAAACAAGGTAAAGCTAAAAGAGTTGGGCGTAGACTACCTAGATCTTATCAAAGAACTTCAAGAGGAGTTAAAAGAGGATGAACTTCTAAAGGCAATAAGGATAAAAAAATACATTTCTATTAATGGTAAAGATAAAAATCTCTATCAAAATCTCTTTATGCTAAAAGATATGGAATACCCAATATCTTCAAGTGAGCTTGGTTTGAGTGGCAAGATAGATAAACTTGAAGAAGATTCTGAAGGAAACTTGTACCCAGTTGAATTAAAAACTGGTCTTTTTTCAAATGGAATAAGAAAGCATGAAAAATTGCAGGTGTCGGCATATGCACTCCTTTTAGAAAAAGAAAGAGGCGTCAAAATCCCTCTAGGGTTCTTAGAATACTATCAAGTCAAGCAGAGGATCCCTTTTCTGATAAAAGAGGAAGATAAAAAAGAGGTATTAGAAATACTATCGAAAGTGAAAGAACTATTTGAAGAGCAGAAAGAGCCAAGAAAAGAGAAGAAGAATTTCTGTAAGAGGTGTGGTTACAATGATTTTTGCTGGAGTATTTAGGTATAGGTCTTTTTTATATTTGAAAATTCTTTGTCATTAAAGCTATTAATAACAGTGACTTTTTCTGCTTTTATTGCTTTGATGTATTTGGCAAATAAATCCCCTTCGTTTTTTCCTTCGATATAAAGCTTTGAAGGCACGTCAACTAGAATTCTGTCATCTACAATGGATAAAGCATGTAACAACTGTATCCCATTTTTATCGATGTCAACAATATAAACATATGCAGAGTATCCTTTATTTATAGCCATTGAAGTATAAAGAATAGCAAAGTCTTCGCAATCCCCTCCGCCAAAATCTATAGTTTCATCTGGATAAAAGACAATATCAGGAAAGTTATCTAAAATAACTGAGTCGCGTAATTTCAATTCAATCCATTTTTCGTTTTTTAGGTCGTAAGCTTTGATATTTGTCCATTCTTGAGTGCCTTCTGAAGTACGTGTGAACGGATCATAATAGTAATAAAAATTATCAATGAGATAATTATAAGAGTTAAAAAGAAAGTTTTTTTGAGGAATTTCTTTGTTTATTTGAATCACTCCTTTAGAATCTGGTGTGATAAATACTCCCATATTCCTTTGATCCTCAACTATATTACGTTTTATTTTTTGAGAGTACCTTTGCAAAATTAACGATGATCTTTTTTGAGAATTAATAAAAAGCCTCTGATAGACGAGTAATTGTTCATTTTCTTCTTGTGTTGTAGAAAGAAGTTTTTCTAAATCATGAATCCTCTCAGCATATCCTTGGATCTGAACTTCTGTTGCATTTTGATCTAATGTTGGGGGTGATGGAGGCCCAGAGAAGTAATAATCAGTAAAGAAAAAGTTATCGACAAATATGAATACGGCAATAAAAATGAGTGGTATTACAAACCATTTTTTCGGGGTTCTCTTGTTCTGGGTCCTTTCAATTGCCATGAAAACAACTTTTAGTTAAATAATTTCAGAATTTACGCCATTATTTATTTTTGGCATATTTATTAATTAATTCATTTAATTGGGATACTTTAAACGGTTTTCTTATGACGTCTTTTGCTCCAACTTCAAGGGCTTTTGCACCGATATTACCATAGGCAGTGATAGCAATAATTTTAGCATTTGGGTCAATCATTAATATTTCTTTAATCACATCAAGCCCGTCCTTTTTTGGTAGTTTCAAATCCATTAGGACTACATCAGGCTTGTGTTTTGTGAACATCTCAAGGGCTTCGACCCCATCTTTGGCAAGAAAAAGTTCATAATTGAGGGAAATTTTATAAAAATCTAAAAGCTCTAAATAATCCTCTGCAATTAATACCTTTATCATTTCAACACCTTATGTAATTTCATTGTACATCTTCTCCATATTATCAAGTGTTTTTTTCAGAAATATTAATTGTTCTCTTTCTTTGGGCGGCAAGTTTTCATATTTTAATGAATCTGTTACACTTAAAACTATCGTTAAAGGATTTCTAAAATAATCTATAACGTTTTTTACCCTATAAGACATATATTCAAGGATTACTGCCGCAATTAATAAAGTTATGATTGATCCCCTAATTAGATAGAACGATCTATGACCTAAAAGAAAATATATAACTCCTACTAAAAATACTGCCATTATTGAAATAATGTACCCGTCAATTTTGATATTAAAAATCTTTTTCATATAACAGTTATAAATATTAGTCTTACCTATAAAAATATTGCTATTGCCCTTGGATTTCCAATTAAACTATGTATCATTTGTTAATCATATAAAATTCATCACAATTTTAAGCATGATGTCCCCAATAAAGATGGATATAAAATATCCAATAGTTATGGGTACTATAAATGGAAGCCCTGGTGTTGCCCAAAGCGTTTCTATTTTCTTTGTCTTGAGGTCATCTTTATATTTTGCAATATCAAAATCCAAATTTCCAATGAATAGTCTAATTGTCCTATCCCCATCTTTAAATTCTTCCAGAGGATAGAATTTATCTGATAGATTTTCTGTCTTGAGCCTATACCCAATAAACATTGAAATTATTTTTTTAACTTTACTGGAATTGTATTCCCTTGGGAAATCTCTTCTAGTCAGATTATATATTAAAATAAAAATAGGTATTAAGATGCTTATTATTAATGCATTGTCAAATACTGACATTGGAAATAATCCAAATGCATATTCTCTCCCTGAAAGAGATGGCAAAAGGGCTCCGATGCCCATTAGAATTTTTCCATCTCCCCCTCCAAATAATCCTAAGTAGAATAATAAGAGTGCTAGTCCAAACATAAGCATAAATACAGTTACAGTAATCAATAAGGGTTTAATTGAATGAAGTACAAAAGACATGTAAACTGCATAAGCCAATCCAACTAATGAAAGGGCAATCCAGTGCCATTCTTCGATTTCTCTTTTTTTAATGTCAAGGTATGAAGCATGAAAAAGAATGAATCCGCCGAAAATTATCTTTAAGGCAATTAACAAATCCATAAAGGTACTAATTTTAATGAATTTAAAAGGTTTGATGGAAAAAATTAATTTATCGGTAAATCAATATTCGATACCTTTGCGAGCAATGATCCCTTTTTGGTAAGGATGTTTTACTTCAACTATTTCTGAAACTAAGTCTGCTATTTCAATCAACTCTTTGGGTGCATATCTACCTGTGAGAATAATTTCAATGCTATCTGGCTTATTCTTTAGTACATCAATAACTTTTTCTAAGTTTAATAGTTTGAAATTTAAGGCAACATTTATTTCGTCAAGGACAATAATATCATATTTGCCAATATTAATCGATTTTGTGGCAAAATCCCACGCCTCGTTTACAAGATCAATATCTTCTTTACTTGGATTTTTAAAATCGATAAATTTTGACTTTCCAAAAGATACTATTTCAATATTTTCTAGTTTATTGATGGCAAAGTGCTCTCCATAAGAATTTCCTTGTTTCATAAACTGGATTATGAGTGATTTGAGACCATATCCAGAAGCCCTTAGTGTGAGGCCAAATGCAGCGGTGCTCTTACCCTTCCCAGTGCCAGTATATATTTGTATTAATCCTTTCATATTCCCTATTTACAATATAACTAATCATTTAAAAAATAAACTATACAAACTCAAATTGAGGATTTCTTAATTAAAAGCAAAGACGTTTAAATAGAAATTATTCTCTATTTACTTTTAATGATAGAGTTCCTAAATGTTTCAAAATACTTTGGACGCCATAAAGCCTTAGATGAAGTAACAATTAGAATAGAGGATGGTGCAACGATAGGAATAGTTGGGCCAAATGGTGCAGGAAAAACAACCCTAATAAGACTACTTTGCGGTATTTTAAATCCTTCAGAGGGCCAAATATTAATTGGCGGAAAGGACTTACAAAAAAATTCTTCAGAAATAAAGAAAATTATAGGATACCTACCAGAAGAACCAAATCTTTACGAACGTCCTACAGCAGGAGAGCTTTTAGAGTACTTTGGTTTGTTGTATGGGATTCCTAAAGATAAAATTAATCAAAAGATAGATGAATTATTAGATCTAGTAGGCCTATCCGACAGGAAAGATTGGGCGGTATCCTCTTTTTCAAAAGGCATGAGGCAGAGACTTGCTATTTCGAGGGCATTGATACACGACCCTAAAATAATAGTATTTGATGAGCCTACGATGGGGCTTGACCCACTAACCTCTAAAAAAATAAGGGAGTTTATAACAACTCTAAAAAAAGAGAAGACAATTATTTTGTGCACACATTATATGTATGAGGCAGAGCAATTATGTGACAAGATTGCAATAATTGACAAAGGAAAAATAAAAGCTTACGATACAGTTCAAAATCTTAAAGACGCCTACATAAAAGAAAAAACTTTTAGAATAGGACTTAAAGAAATGAAAGAAGAATTATTGAATAAAATTTCTTTAACGAAGAATCTTAGAATAGAAAAAATAGGAAAAGATTACATAATACTAAAAACTAAATCGTATAAAGATCTTAAATATATCTTGGAAGAAGAAATTACCTATTTTGAAGATTTGACTCCTTCCCTTGAAGAAGTATTCATCAAGTTAGTCGGTAGTAAAAATGATTGAAAAGATGATAAAATGGGAACTAAGAAGGTTATTTAAAAATAAGAAATTCAAGATAGCTTTTATTTTGCAGCTACTTGTAATACTTCTGATTATCCCACTTTTTGGCAGTTACGTGAGGGCCCTTGAAGAAGGGGGATTTTTCAATTTATCTGTTGGTGGAAAAGGATACCTACCAATAGGCATTTACTCAGAAAAAAATTCACTCACAGATATTATTTCTGAAAATAAAAGAATTGAAATCCTGTGGCTTGATGAAAAGAAAGGATTTGAATTGTTAGAAAGCGGCAGAATTTCAGCATTGTTAAAGATAGAACGGGATTTTGAGGATAATTTAAGAAGCTACAAATCTTCAACAGTTAAAATATACATTAATAGTGAAAATCCAAAGAGCATCCCTGCCTATTCAGAACTAAATAGTATAATTCTTGGTTTTAGAGATGGTGCAATTGAATCTAGAATCAGTAACCTTTCGATTGTAAAACCTGAGGTGGAATTAGTTTACGGACCCCCATTTGGAAACAACGAAATCCCAAAAAATGAAAATTCCCAAGGTATAATCCAAGAACAGATCCAGATAGATACGACAAATATTCTAACCAACCCTTCTAACTTTGAAGAACAGATAGAAAAAACAAGAAAGTCTTTTGAAGATGAACGTGGGGGGTATATAGTCCTCTTAGTTTTACTCCTTCCTCTTTTTTTAAGCGGAGGGATGTTAATTGATTTGCTTATTTCTGAAAAAGAAAAGAAAACTGGAGAAGTACTTTTGGCACTTCCAATCAAAAGAGAAAAAATTTTCTATTCAAAATTTCTCTCTATAATGATTATTATACTATTCCAGTTACTATTTTGGATTACAGCTCTTTATTATTTTGGACGAGTAACAAATCCCCTTATTATCTTACCCCTTACGATAACAGCAATATTGCTTTTGAGTATAACTGGACTCATTGGAGTCTATTCAAAGAACTACAAAGATTCTGCCCTAATTGTAACTGTAACTTTTATAGTTCTATTTTTCTTTTTATTTGGTACCTCCACCTTATATTTAGTTGGATTAAAAGAAGTTGCCGCTATTTCTCCGTTATCTCTCGTTATAGCAATAGAAAATGGCACCTATTCTACTAAAGAAACGATTTTTTCTATATTGCCTTCACTTAGTTTTTCCTTAATTTTGATGTTTGCATCAACAGCACTATATAGGAAAGACGAATTCTATTTTGGCCCAAGACCTAGCATTACTCAACTTATTTTCAATCTTGCTGGGAAATTACAAATAAAGAGCAGATCTTATGGCCCTTACTTCATTGCGTTAATTTTTGGATTCATTGCAGTTTTAATTTCAATTATTTTAGAGATATTTTTTGGTATCATTACAATCTATTTTACTGAATCAATATTCGTGATATTGGCCTTGTGGGCAATTATAGAAGAGCTTTCTAAAAGTATAGGTATTTTCTCTGCAAGCCATTATTATAAATTAAAATGGCATGAAGGATTAATGGCTGGCATGGCATCTGGCCTTGGATTTGCTATATTTGAGAATATAATGTTTACAGGATTCGCATTAAATATATTCCCGGACTATGCAGTTAGAATATTGATTATGAGAACATTTCTTTCTGGTGGGGTGCATATTGTTTCGACAGGTGTTATAGGAGTTGGTATTGCTGATAAAAAGTATCTAACACTAACTTTTATTATTGGAGTAATTATTCATTTTGGATATAACATTATGATGTTACAGGGTGTGCTATGAGAAAAGAAATAATCTATCTTTCAATAAAAGAATTTAAAGATATAATGAAAGAAAAGGTATACATATTTGCCTTCTTACTTCAACTATTCATAGTAATTGGGATAGTATTGATAGGAAGCTCCTATGCCTACATCCAAACATATGTCGACGATCCAGGATCCCAAGGAACTTATTTATTGTATTCTGAAGTAGAAGGATTATCTAGGTACCTAACTCAAGAATCAATCAAAAGTGTTTCTCTAAGAAATAAAGAATTTAATGGTGCACTTCCAAGAAATATTGACGGAATAATATGGGCTGAAAAAAATAATTCTGTAAAAGTATTATTAAAAAATCAATCAAATTTGGATTATTTATCCGAATCAATTAAAAGGGCCTATGTTAAAGCAAAATTAAATGGGAGTATTAATGAGGAAATATTAAATCCTATTTCAATCGCTATATACCCAGAGAATTATAGCTACAGCATAACAGATCTCTTCTTTGTTGAAATAATGCAAATTCTTTTCATCCCACTTATATTACTTTTACCAATATTTCTTTCTATGAATATCCTATCTGATTCTATTGTTGGAGAAAAAGAAAGAAAGACTTTTGAAATTTTACTTGCCTCCCCATTAAAAAGGATAGAAATTATTCTTGGAAAGATAATACCTACTTTCATTATATCAATTGCGCAAATACTAATTTGGATCATAGTTTTGAGGGTTCGAGGAATATCCATCTTTAACATACCTATATTAATTATATTTCTTTCAATAATAATGCTTCTTTTGTTTTCTATGTCAATAGTATTTTCTAATATCTCCTCTAATATTACAGAATCAAATCTGTTCCTTACCTTATTCATGATGGTAGTAACACTAATTATGTTTGTGCCAATACCTTCTGAAAATTCTCTATTAAAAGAAATGCTAAGTTACTCTCCGATTATCCCTATAATAAAAATATCCTCAAATCCCTCCATTAATTTTCTAGAGATAGGGAAATACATAGCAATATATCTTGGACTTGCATTAGTTTCTCTATCAATAGCTATTAAAGGATTATCCAATGACGAAAATATTAGATTATAAAATATTAAATATAAAATAAGAAGCAAATAACTTAGTTTTATAATATTAATTAAAGAATAATTTTATAAAGATTGAAATTATTATTAATCTGGTGATTATTTGAAACAGGTTAGTGTTGATGATATCCAAAAGGAAATAGAAAGAGATATTGAAATGGGAAAGAAGATGATCGACGAAGGAAAGAGACTTTTAGAGGAAGGCAAGTATAAATTAGATGAGAGCAAATCAAGAATAAAAGATCTTGGGGATGAAGCAAGTATTAAGTTAAAGGAGTTTGAAGAAAAATATAGTGATGAAATTGATTATGTTGTTAAGGAGTCTGAAAAGGCCCTTCAAGAAACAGAAATATTTATCAGAAAATATCCTTTAATGAGCATTTTTGCAGCTTTTGGATTTGGGTACCTCATAGGTAAATTATTGAGGAAGTAAGTGGGAAAATGATAGAAGCAGTGCCTCTAAGTAAACTTATTGAATTATTGTTAAAATATGTTGGAGTGTATGTTAAGCAGGGCGCATCTGATGCGATAGAAGAGGCAATAAAAGAGCCAATAAACAAACTTTCAAAGACTCTTTTCCTAGTTATTGGTGCAGCAATACTTGCTTTTTCTGGCATAGTGGCTCTTTTTATTTCACTGGTATTCTTTTTAAAGCACATCATTGGCAGCTACATGGTAGCATTTTTGATTGTTGGGATTATGCTTGTCATAGTAGGGGCTATAGTTGGGTATGGAGGATATACATATGGAAGAAAGGATAAAAAGGGAAGACATTGAAAGTATCTTAAAGGAAATTAAAAATAGGATAGGCTCTGAAAATGACATTTTAGAAATTATAGAAAAACATCCTATACCGGTACTTCTTGCCGCTTTTGGAGCCGGGATTATTTTATCTCAAGTAGACGACTACTTAATAGATAATATTGAAAAAGGAAAAAGTTGTCCAGTTGCCGAAGGAATTATGAAAGTTGGACTTCCCTTACTGATGAAAAGATTCATCAAATAATCAACGATCAAAATAAATATTCTTGCTTGAAACGGAAAGTGGAATCCCTATAACAACATCACCATTAATAAGGCCCATATCAAGTGCTGTGGCCCCAATTGAATACATTATTCTGTTGTCAAGATTTAGAATTTGGGCAGTCTTTGATGCACTACCTAGTGCAATTCCAAGATCCACCAACGCAAAGCAGCATACAGGTGCAAAATAATCATTTATTTTTTTCTTTCTAGGTATTGAATTACAATCATAACCACACATCCCACAATTTATACCAAGGGGTGGTTTTGCTGTTACACTGATGAGTACTACTGCGTCAGATTCGAATACATTCTTCGAATCCCTCAAAAATAACTTAAGCCCTTTTTTCTGCCCATATTCCTTCATTTTTTCAACTAAATCATTATGTTCTTTACTGCCTTTGAATATAGATCTAGTCCTTATGTCGTCTACCCCTTTTCCCTTAGGCGCAGTTATTGCTGCTATTTCGATGAATCCAGCTGCAGCTTTCAGACTTTCATTTATTTCTACCGGCATGCCTGCACCCTAAATATTTTCCAGTATGCTTACTCCCTTTAACTTCAATACCTCAATTGCCTTTTTCAAATCATTTACTTTTAGAATCAAAATTGCTTTTTTTTCTATTTTAGTTATAAATGCATAGGCATATTCAATATTAATTGAAGCGTCACTTAAGATGGAGGAGATTAATCCCAAGGATCCTGGCTTATCCTCCATAAGAACCCCTAAAACTTCCCCTTTTCTAAAAGACATGCCTGCGTCTTTCAATAGAGCCATTGCTTTTTCATTGTTGTCAGTTATCATTCTAACTAAGCCAAATTCTCCTGCCTCAACTAATTGTAATGCTCTTATATCAACGCCGTTCCCCCCAATAATGTTACAAAGTTCAGCAAGTCTTCCCGGCCTATTGTCAATAAAAACACTAATCTGTTCTACCATTTCAACACCTACATATCTTTCCTTAAATCAACTACCCTTTTTGCTTTTCCTTCAGGTCTTGGTATTTGACCAGGTTCAACTAGTTCAACGTCTACACTTAGACTTAGCATTTCGAAAAGTCGTTTTTTAATTTCTTTTTCAAGTGTTATAAGTTCTGAAATGCTATCAGAGAAAATTTCATTAGTAACTTCAACTTTTACCATTAGACAATCTAAAATATCCCTGTCAACTATTATCTGGTAATGATCACCAACACCTTTTAATTCCATTAAAACTTCTTCAATCTGACTTGGGAATACATTAACGCCTCTAACAATTAACATATCGTCACTTCTTCCAGTAATCCTTCCAATTCTAGGATGCAATAATCCACAAGCACATTCTTCCCATGTTATAGAAGAAAGATCTTTTGTTCTATATCTTAAAACAGGCATCGCTTCTCTCTGTAAAGTTGTGAATACTAGCTCTCCTTTCCCTTCCCCATCAACATCAGTTTTATTGCCCTCACTATCAATTGTTTCTACGATAAAGTGATCCGACCATGTATGAAGTCCATTGTGTTCAGAGCATTCTATTCCAACTCCAGGACCGCATAACTCAGTTAGTCCATAAATGTCAAATGCTTCAAGACCTAGGCCTTTTTCAATTCTCTTTCTCATGTTCTCTGACCAAGATTCTGCACCAAATACCCCGCGCTTCAATGATAGTGTTTCAATTTTTACATCATTAGCTTTCATTAATTCAGAGAGCATTAACGCATAAGATGGTGTGCATGCAAGAGTAGTTGTTTTCATATCTTTTAGAATTTTAATCTGCCTCATAGTATTTCCACTACTAGCAGGTATAACAGCTGCACCTAACCTCTCTGCACCATAGTGTAGACCCAATCCACCAGTGAATAATCCATAACCATAGCTGACCTGCACAATATCTTTATTCGTTGCGCCTACAGTTTCAAGGCATCTTTTATTTAACTCGGCCCAATTTTCAATATCCTTTTTAGTATAGGGAACAACAGTTGGTATCCCAGTTGTACCTGAAGAAGAGTGAAATCTAACAACTCTATCTAGAGGTGTTGCTATTAATCCATATGGGTAATGATGCCTTAGATCTGCTTTTGATAGAAATGGAATCTTTGAAATATCGTCCAATCCTTTTATGTCTTCAGGTTTCACCCCCGCTTCTTTCATTTTTTGTTTGTAATAGGGTATATTGTCCCATGAATATTTAACATTTTTAACAAGGAGTTTTCCTTGGGATTTTCTAATTTCCTCGACTGTTTTATGCAACTAATCCCTCCAAGAAAATTATAACTACACAAAACCTATAAACATGAGTATATATTTATTTCGATAGTATTTTGGCTCTAGTAAATAAAAATATCAGAAGAAATTTGCAAAAGACTTTTTAATAGAGTGAAAGAAGGAATTAAGAGGATATGTCAGATTCAAAACTTGTTCCCTTTAAAGCGAAAAAAACTTTTAATCTTTTTAATAAAAGATTTGAAGAAGGAAGGGATTACCAACTTCATTTTTTAGAAGTTGAAGTTTTAATAAAAGAGGGATTGGCAGATATAATTCCATTGAGCTCAGTTGATTATAGAAAAATGCTAAATGAAGAGAAAGTTTCAGAAAAAATGTTAGAGTTAAATGAAAATTTTTTTTACTATGCAAAGCTATCCCAAAAATATCTTAAAGAAAAAAGTGGTATATCAGAACTCGATAAAAAAAAATATAATGATAGTGCAAGCGCATTAAGGAATTTTTTAAGATTGAGGGCAGAAAAGATTTTAAAGTTATTATTAATTCAAAGCCAAAAAATTGAAGTCCATGAAGATGAATTGGAGTACGTATCATTAATAAATAAAGAAATTTCAAAATGGATACAGTATGGAGAGGAGATAGTAAAGGGAGAAGGATATGAAGCTTAATTATGAAGAAGTTGTAGATAGATTTAAAGAATTCTATGAAGCTTATCCTGACGTAAGTGAGCCCAAATATAAGAAACTTATTGATAAAATGAAGATGGAAGGTAAAAGCTCCCTTGATATTAATTTTGATGACGTTATTGACTTTGATTTCGATCTCTCCGAACAGCTTCTAAGTGAGCCTGAGCAAATTTTATCTGCACCAAGTGAGGCTTTGAAAGAGACTTATGGTGCTGAAACTGAAAAAAGGCTTACAGCGAGATTTCTTAATCTACCCCCAAAAGATAGGGTAGATATCAGAGATATTAGGGCCGTGCATATTAATAAGATGATTCAAGTAGAAGGCGTAGTAAGGAGGACTTCAGAAGTCAAACCTGAAGTAATTGAAGCAGTATTTAGTTGTGAAAGGTGTGGGGAATACATTACAGTGATGCAAGACTCCCAAGTTTTTAAGACTCCTGTTACTTGCTCTAATCCTGCATGTGGAAGAAATGGACCTTTCAAATTAGTCAAAGCTTATTCAAAGTTTGTGGATTGGCAGAGTATTAAAATTCAAGAAAAACCTGAAAAATTAAAGGGAGGCAGACTGCCTTGGAATATGGATTGTATAATCAAGGATGATATTGTTGACATCGCCCACCCAGGAAACGTTGTGACTGTAGTTGGTACTTTAAAGACAATACAAGAGAGCTCTCTAAAAGGCGGAGGTAAAAAAACTACTTTTAGTAAATCCATAGAAGTAAACAGTATTGAAGTAAAAGATAAAGACATTCAGGATCTAGAGTTAACGGAAGAAGATGAGGAAAGAATATTAGAGTTGGCTTCAGATCCAAAAATATGTGAAAATATCACTAATTCAATCGCGCCGTCAATTTTTGGAAACGAGCAAGTTAAATATGCCGTTGCATTACAGCTTTTTTCAAGTGAAGCAAAGATTCTAAATGATGAAACAAGGATACGGGGCGACTCCCATATTCTTCTTGTTGGTGATCCTGGAGTTGCCAAATCCCAAATTCTTAAATACATCAATCTTGTTGCACCAAGATCAATCTATACAAGCGGCAAAGGAACATCTGCTGCAGGCCTTACTGCTGCAGTAATACGAGATGAAAATTCAGGCTCATTTGCCCTTGAAGCAGGGGCTCTTGTTATTGCCGATAATGGTATTGCTTGCATAGATGAAATAGACAAAATGTCTAATGAAGATCGTTCCTCAATTCATGAAGCTATGGAACAACAAACAATTTCTATTGCTAAAGCTGGGATTATTGCAACTTTAAATGCACGAGCCTCTATTCTTGCTGCTGCGAATCCAAAAAGAGGGAGGTTTGACAGTTACAAACCACTCGGAGAGCAGATAGATCTTTTGCCCACACTTCTTTCAAGATTTGATTTGATTTTTATATTAACGGATAAACCAAAAGAAAGTGAAGATAAAAAAATTGCAGAACATATATTAAAAGTTCATTCCAGAGAAAAAGAATCTATAATACCTATATTAAGTACAGATGATATCCGAAAGTATGCAATATACTCAAAAAAAATGATTAAAGGAATAACATTAACAGAAGAAGCAAAGAATAGACTTTTAGAATTTTATGTGAGCATTAGAAAAAAAGGTGAAGAAAAAAACACCCCAATTCCGATTACGGCAAGACAGCTTGAATCATTAATAAGATTGTCCGAAGCAAGGGCAAGAATGAGGCTATCTGATAAAGTAATTGTTGAGGATGTGGAGGATATTATCCAATTATACATGAAATCAATAGAGGATGCAGGAAAAGACCCAGAAACTGGAGAAATCGATATAGATATGATAATGACAGGTAGGCCAAAATCCCAGAGAGATAAGATTACTGTCATAATGGATATTATTTCTAATTTAGATAAGAAAAATAATGGTGATGGTGCACTTATAGGTGATGTCTATGAGGAAGCAAGAGCAGAAAATATTAGTGATTCATTTACCCGTAAGATTATAGACGAGTTAAAACAGAAAGGAGATGTATATGAACCAAGGCCAGATAGACTTAAATTAACTTTACTTTAAAGGAGAGAAGTTCAATTGTATAACAGAGGGAGAAATTCAGAAGTTACTTTGGTAAAAAAATTATGGGAAAATGGATATGCGGCCCTTAGAATGCCAGGTTCTGGGAGGGGGCAATTATATCCTCATCCCGATATAATTGCGGGTAATGGCAAAAAATATCTTGGAATAGAAGTAAAAATAAGGGCAGATGAGAAATGTTACTTTAAAGATGAAGATGTTGAAAAATTAAAAGAGTTTTGCATTACATTTGGTGCCATTCCATATTTTGCAGTTAGATTTGTAAGAAGATGGCGATTTTTTGAAGTTGAAGATTTAGAAAAAACTCCTAGTGGATATAGAGCTTCTTTTGAAAACGGTAAAGAATTCTCTGAAGTAATAGGGGACGAAAATGATCTTTAGACAAGTAGAGGCAGATGACCTATACACAATAATAGATTTAGAGTATCAAAATTTTGATTTTCCATATCCACCTGAAATAATCAACTTTCTGTATGAGTCATACAGGAACACATTCCTTGTAGTAGAAAAAGATAGAGATATTATTGGATTTGTAATAGGTATTACTCAAAAAAAAGAGGGGCATATTTTAGTAATAGCTGTAAGAGATGATTTTAAGAGAAAGGGAATAGGAACAGTTCTTATGAAAAAATTAATTAATGTTTATGAAAAAAAGGGTATAACTAGATTAAAACTTGAGGTGCGAGAAAGTAATGTTGCCGCAATATCAATGTACAGAAAACTTGGATTTAAGATTAATAATAAACTCAAACATTACTACGAGGATGGAGAAGATGGATTACTTCTAAGAAGAGGTTAATCTAAGTTCCTTTATCCTTGCCCACAAATTTGATCTTTTTTAATGGCCCTTCGTAGTATATCTCAATCTCTTTTTCAAGATATTCGTATAAATATCTCTCCACTGTGCTCCTAGGTATTCTAGTCTCATTTACTAATTCTTGAATAAAGTAATCCTTACCTGACTTAGTTCTTTCCCTGAGGAGATTTCTTATATACTCAATTCTCTCATTTCTCAATTCGAATTGTTTTCTCCACCCCATATTATCACCATCGATTACATATATTGAGCGATTAATCTTTAGTTATTAGTATTTAGTTACTCTTACTATATAAAGTTTTCGGTAATTAAAATTAATAATTGAAATACATAATAGCATTTTAATGTCCAAAATTATTTATTTAAACGAGTAACTATAATGATAGAAATAATATTTTTATTGATAAACAATTATAAAAATAGAAATTTATATACTAATTATTTTAAATATATGTTAATAGTAGAATCCAAAGATTTATTTAGGGAGGGCATATCTTTTTTTTGATGATATTATGTTTAAAAATATAGTTATTGTAGGAACAGGATATGTTGGAATTCCTGTTGCTGCTATGTTTGCAGATAAAGGATTTAATGTAATTGGAATTAATAGAACAAAAGATAAAGTTGATCTTATAAATAAAGGTCTATGCCCCATAGAGGGAGATGAACCAAATTTACCTGAGCTTATAAAAAAGGTCGTAAAAAATAAGAAACTAGTTGCAACAACTGATTATTCTTACTGTAAAAATGCTGATGCAATATTAATTTGCGTAGAGACCCCTTTCGATTCTGAAAAATGGGAACCTCATTACGACTCATTAAAATCAGCTCTGACAAGTGTAGCTCAAAATATGTCTAAAGGGTGTTTAGTAATAGTAGAATCAACAATAGCCCCTACAACAATGGAGTCTTTAGTTAAGCCAATTTTGGAAAATACATCTAAGATGAAAGCAGGTAAAGATTTCTTACTTGGGAACTGTCCAGAACGTGTAATGCCTGGAAAGCTTCTTTATAACATTGAAAATTTATCAAGGGTATGTGGAGGTATAAACGAAGAAACAAGCAACAAAATGCTTGAACTCTATTCTCACATAGTTAAAGGAGAGCTTTATCCAACAGATTGTATTACTGCTGAAGTCGTAAAAACAGCGGAGAATGCGTACAGGGATGTTGAGATAGCATTTGCAAATGAGGTGGCATTAATATGTGAAAAACTTGGAATCAATGTATACGAAGTTAGAGAATTAGTAAATAAAGCCCCATACAGAAATATGCATTTACCTGGGGCTGGCGTTGGAGGCCATTGCCTTCCAAAAGATTCGCTATTACTCTCATATGGTGTTAAAGGTATTATGAAGCCAGAGTTAATGATACTTGCTAGAAATCTAAACAAGAAAATGCCAATTCATACTGCAGGCCTGTTACTTAATATTTTTAAAGAAAAAGGAATTAATGTTAAAGGCAAAAAAATTACAGTGTGTGGCTTTGCTTATCTAGAGAATTCTGATGATACAAGAAACACTCCTGCACTTGATGTAATTAATACTTTGAAAGAAAAAGGCGCTGTAATTCAGGTCCATGACCCCTTTGTTAAAAGTTACGAGGGTATTGAAATAAAAAAGAATTTTTATGAAAGTATAGATGGATCAGACGCGATAATATTTGTAACAGCACATTCAGAATATAAAAAAGTTGATCTTAGCAAAATCAAAAAACTAATGAATACCCCAATTATTATAGATGGAAGAAATATCTTCGAAAAGGAAGAGATGATTAAGAAAGGATTTATTTACAAAGGAGTCGGAAAAGGATAAATTATATCCTTTTAATTATATTGTTTGTATAAGAATCAATCGCAGATATTGCAACTTCGAGTGCATGTAGTCCCTCTTCTCCAGAAACTGGTGGCGCAATATCTTTTTTTAAATATTTAATAAAACATTCAAGTTCTATCGATAAGGGTTCTCTTTTTTCAATTTTTGCATCTTTTTCCCATTCTTTGTCGTAGAGAACTAGTTTCTGATCTATATAATCAACTTCTGCTATCCCCTTATCTGCAACAATAGTAAGGCTCCTTACTTTATGAGGAGTATGCCAGTTTGTATTAATTAGTCCGGTGCAGCTATTTCCAAAAGTCATCAAAATTGTAGCGTAATCTTCGAAGAGGTGCATTCTTTTACCCCCAGTTGCATATACTGTTTTGACTTTTTCTTCAAGTAAAAAGGACATTATGTCTATATCATGAACACCTAAATCAATTATTATACCTACATCCCTTATTCTTGGATTGTATGGCCCTACCCTTTTTGAGGACATTGTAACAATTTTACCTAAAGTATCGTTTTTAATCAATTCTTTTAGTTTTTGTATGGCTGGATTGAATCTTTCAATGTGCCCTACAGAAAGTTTAACATTGAATTTTTTTGCATTATCGATAATTTCCTTAGCATTTTCAATAGAGTCAGCAATAGGTTTTTCAACTAAAACGTCTACTCCATTTTCAATGAGGTCATCACATACTTCTTTGTGAAGTTTTGTTGGAACTGCTACAACTGCAGCATCTAAACCTTCGTTTATTAACTCTTTATAATCTAAAAATCCTTTAGTATTATACGTATTTGATAATTCAGAAATTCTTTTTTTGTCTATGTCTGATATACCTACTAACTCAACATTCATTGAAGCAAGATTTCTAATATGGTGCCCTCCCATTACCCCTGCACCAATTACTCCAATCTTAATCATTTAAACCCCTCAAAGAAAGAAATAATAAAATCAAGCTCTTCTTTTTTTAGCAGTGGATGAACAGGTATCGACAAAACTTCTTTTGCTGCCTTTTCTGTTTCTCTTAATTTATCTTTATATCCAAGTTCCAGGTATAAAGGCTGCATATGCAATGGCATTGGGTAGTATATGCCATACCCTATTCCTGCTTTTTCAAGACCTTTGATTATTTGATCTCGTTTTCCATTTTTTATTCTTACAGTATATTGGTGAAATACATGTTCTTTGTTATTTGAAACTTTAGGGCATTCTAAATAATCCAATTTAGACAATTTTTTAGAATAGACTTCTGCATTTTTTCTTCGAGCTTTATTGAAATCATCAAGTTTTTTTAATTGACATATACCAATAGCCGCACAAATATCAGTCATTCTAAAATTAAACCCCAAAGTATCATAGTAATATCTTCTCTCTTGTCCGTGATTTCTTATTTTTTTTGATTTTTCACACACTGATTTACTATTGGTAGTAATCATACCCCCCTCTGAAGTGGTAATATTTTTTGTTGGATAAAAGGAAAAACACCCTGTCCCAAATGATCCAGCTTTTTTTCCATCAAATTTGGCTCCATGTGCTTGGGCAGCATCTTCAATCAGTATAAGATTATGATCGTCACATATTTCTTTTATTTTTTTTATTTCTGCTGTCTGGCCGTATAAGTGAACTGGCATTATTGCTTTTGTCTTCTTTGTAATTTTTTCTTCAATTAAAGAAGGGTTTATATTAAACGAATTTGGATCTATATCAACAAAAACAGGTTTCGCACCGGTAAAGAGAACAGAATTTGCAGTGGCTACAAAAGAAAATGAAGAAGTAATAACTTCATGCCCCTTGCCAATGTCATTTGCCAAAAGGGCAACATGTAAAGCTGTTGTTCCATTTGAAGTGGAAATTGCATAATCTGTCCCTATATAATTTGCAAATTTCTTTTCAAATTCTTCAACTTTTTTTGATTGGGCGATATTCCCACTTATCAGTACAGATCTGACTGCTTCAATTTCGTCTTCAGTTATAGATGGTTTTGCTATAGGTATATTCATTTTATTCCCCTAATAAAAGATAATCTTCTTTGTTAATATAAAATTTAGTCTTACAAACTGTGCATTCCATAAAAACTTCGTTTGCCTCTTCATTGATTTTTTTTGCTTTTTGGCCACATTTGCAAACAAATCCCTTGAGTTTAGCAGGATTTCCAAAAACTAGCCCATATGCAGGAACATTTTTTGTCACTACGGCCCCTGAACCTACCATAGCATATTCCCCGATAATTATCCCACATATAATGGTTGCATTGGCACCGATTGACGCCCCTCTTTTGACAAGAGTATTAACACATTTCCAATTACTATTGAAAGCTCTAGGATACAAATCATTAGTAAAAGTCATGTGGGGTCCCAAAAAAACTTCATCTTCGATTATAACCCCATGATACACAGATACGCCATTTTGTATCTTTACGTTGTTTCCAATTTTCACACCAAAATCTATGTATACACACTTACTAATAATACAGTTTTCTCCAATCTCAGCCTCCTCTCTCACTTGAGATTGATGCCAAATCTTAGTATTTTTACCAATTTTAGCACCTTTGGAAATTTCTGCAGTTTCATGGACAAAGTATTCCGGCATATAGCGTAATGTCCTAAAAAGAATTTAAAGTTTTCTAAAGATTATCTAGGTAAAATATACAATATACCAGCTATACCTGACATAATAGAAAATAGATAGCAGAATAAGATTGCTTTTTTTTCAGTCATAGGAAAATAATAAGGTAAAAACCATTTTACAGTAAGATTATTTGGAACATGAAGTATCCCATTTTTATCTACTTTTCCAAATTTAATATGGGGATATCCTCTTAGCTTCCAATAAACAAACATTAAAAAGTTGATTATATGTGGTATTAAAATAATGACCCCAAATATCTCAAGATTTAGAAATATTATAAACCCCCCAAGTGCCGCTCCAATCATTAGTGTTCCTATATTTCCTAAAAAGATTTTTGATGGGTATTTGTTAAAGTACATAAAAGCTATCATTGCGCCAAGTATCGGAGCGATATAAATAAGGCCGGTGTAATTAAATTTGATGAAAGCTGCTATGGCAGAAAATACTATAAGAATAGTTGTGACGCCACCTGAAACCCCATTGAATCCAGAATGCATATTTATTAGATTAGAAACGACCATCACATAAAGCGGAGCAATAATATAAGAAAATAAAATTCCTAATTCAATTTCAATAAAAATAAGCGACAGTGAAGTATCAATGTTTAAAAGTGCAATTGGGAATGCTAAAAAGAATGGAGCTATAATCTTAATTTTTCTTCCTATGTTAATAAGATCGTCAACTAAACCAAAAACAGCAGATATAACTATGACAAAGTAAAATATAAGAAGCTCCTCAACTAGGGGAAAAATGATCTGAAGTATAATCAACGAAGAGAGAACGCCCATTAATATAGGAAGGCCACCCATTGTTGGAACTAATGTTTTATTTATTTTATAGTAATCTCGTACGACAAGATTCTCTTCTTTAAATTTCTGAATGAATTTAGGTATTAAAAAAAAAGTAATTGAGAAACTTATAATTAAAGAAATAAAAAAAGTTAAGTAAGAATGCATATTGTCCGCCCATTACCTTAGTATTCTATAAATTTTAACATAACCGTTGTCATAGACGAGATTGTAATTTTGAAGGCCTCTCTCATAAACTATGAGCTTTGAAAATAGTGTATCCTTTATATTTTCAGGCATCATAATTGCATTTTGCGGGGTAATGTAGATTATCTGAGGAATTGATTGGAAGTTATATTTAACATTCTCATATACATAGTTTTGCCCGTTTGGATTCTCAATGACAAAGTTAGAAACGCCATAACGTTGATTATTTTGCTCAATATAACAGTAGTTATTTTTATCGTCAGTAACTAAGAAAAGTCTAGTTGCCCCACTTTCATATATGTAGGTAATTGCATTGTTTAGTTTTGATGTACCTTTAAAATAGAAATATGCAGTCCTAAATGTATCCTTCCCTATTACACTGTTTAGGACAGTAGTTTTAACTAAAAGGCTTTGATCCACTAGAACATAATTCATTCTAAAGTTATTGCCTGTTGCCCTATATGCTTCCTGCTCCATAGCAGTGATTTTTTGAATACCTGTCGAGTCGGTAGATCCTAAAAATTCACCAAACCCGCTAATCCATGGTCCCATACCACTTCTCATACCATCAGATATTGTTCTCCTCCCCCCAACTGTCTGTATCCAATATCCATAATCCCACCAGTTACAGACCACTTCTTCCTGCGGGGTATTATCATTTAGCCACATTAAGGCTGATAACCATCTATCCTCTAGATGTGGAGATTGTGAAGTTCTATATGGAATAGACCCCCCATATCTCTGGTCAAGAGGATTATACAAGGAAAAAGAAGTAAATAAAATAAGTAGTACTATTGTAAGGGAAACTGCACTGTTTTTAGAAAATCTATCTGACAGAAAATCATAAGCACCTAAAAATCCGAAAGCTGCCATCATTGCAAAAGTTATGCCGCCAAAAAATGAATTTCTTAACATTTGGTAAGACATGAAGGCATTAAAGGCAAAGGCAGACAAGATAAAGAGTGTAGATTTAGAATTATCATTGTTTATTACTCTATAGATTGCATACGCAGCCCCTATTATCGCCATTATGGGGAATAGGTAAAATTTGTCTAAAAAATCAGAAAATGTGCTTGCTTGTCCTTGTCCTGAAATTCCACTAATATCAACACTTCTAAATATGTATCCTAATATGTTATAGTTTAAGACAAATTCAGAAAATGCTATTAGTATTACAGATAATACTGCCATGAACACAATATAGTATTTCCTATCTTTTGCAAAGTAGCTTGATAGGTATATAACAAGTGCAAATCCCAATCCAAGAAGAGCGAGGTAAATCCTCAAAGATTCAAGTTTATAGGGGGGTATCAAGAAATTTGCATAGAGTAGAGCAATTAAACATGCCGCAACTAATACCCACAAATCAATATCTTTAAAGATTTTTTCTTTTATTGTAATATTTTTAACCTTCTTAGCTTCTTTAATAAAAGGTTTAAAGAGTATGTAAGTTGCTACTATTAAAGGAATAAAGAAGAAATTACCAAAAGTATTGGCATATAGTAATAACACTATTAATGCTAAAATTCCATAGAGAATAGTTTTGTTTCTATCTTTTTCTTTGAATATTAACATTGTTAGTAACATGAATAGTATAAAGAAGAGTGAGCCAATTGTATCCTTCCATAAGCCTCCTCCTGAAGTTCTATAAATGAATGCAGGCATTATTGCAAGGAAGAATGATGAAATTATGGCAACATATTTATTATCCCATGCCTTTAATGCAACAAAGTATATCAAAATTGCTCCGATTATACCAATGAATATAGGGAGATACATATGGACTTTTAACAAATCGATTCTTGTAATTTTTGAAATAATTGAAGTTAAAATCGGCAATCCCTGTAAGTCTTCATCTATAAATGACCTAACAACAGTTGGGGCCATTGGATCTATTTTTGGAATCTCACCATAAAGGTGATATGCTGCTTCTCTCAAGAAAAAATAAGGGTCATATCCCAAAAGTCTGTTAAATCTTAGGGGCCAAGATCTCAAGAAATAGCCAATCACTGCAGAGAGTAAGAGGCCAGTAACGACAAAATAATTATCATAATTATGTATTCCTTCAAAGGAAGATTTTTCTGTTTTAATTGTTTTTTTATTCTTTTTTCCTTTAGCTTTTGCCATTGTAATCTCCATATGTAAAGGCTAGAAAATAATTTAAATAATTAACTGAATAAAAAAGGAAAAAAATTAAATAATTAATTTTTTCTTCTTCGGAAGTAATAGTAAACTAATGCTGCTGCACCTAAGACACCTGGAACTTCAAATCCTGGAACTCCTTTTATGGGAGAAGCGTCTTCCTTTTCTACTGTAACATAGATTACGTCTCTATCTGTTTCTCCATTATTATCGGTCACTACTAAAACTACCTTGTATACGCCTGGTGTGGCATATGAATGAAGTGGTTCTTTTTCGTCAGAATACCTATCATCCCCGAAGTCCCAAGAATACTTTGTTATTGTTCCATCAGCGTCAGTTGATTTAGATGCATCAAAATGGATTGATTCGCCCACTTTTGCTTTTACATCGTTACCTGCATCTGCTTTTGGAGGCTTGTTAGTTGTTGGAGGTGGCGTTGGAGTAGTTTGATCTTCAGTAATTATTGCAATGGCAGTGTCTGTATTTGTTGCACCACTATTATCTGTAACTGTCAATGAAACGGTGTATGTGCCTGGAGAAGAATAGACATGGCTTACAATTGACCCTAAAGAGCTTCCGCCATCCCCAAAGTCCCAAGAATAGCTAACTATAGTGCCATCAGAGTCAGTAGATCCAGAACCATTAAATGTAACTGGTTGCCCTACTTTAGAAGTTTTGTTAGGGCCTGCATCGGCCGTAGGGGGATTATTTGATGGCGTTGGTGTAGAGGCGACTGTTAAAGTTTGAGTGCGTTCGTTGTTTGTTTCATTTTCTTCTGAAATGACGTTTGAAGGATCTATGGCGACTTTAACAGTAGTGGATCCTTCAGGGAGTATTAGTGTCGGAAAATTGACTGTGGCTGATGATCCAGCAGGCAAAGTCACAGTTCCTAATCCATCAAATTTTGTAACTCCATTAAACCATATCTTTAAGCCAACTTCTCCGTTATAACTACCTGCACCGCTATTAGCAATAGTGACAACTACCATATTTGAAGTTCCTTTCTCAATATTTGTAATTTTGAAATCAGGTTTACTTACTGATGGTGTAGAGTAAAAGTACAATAAAGTTGGATTTTTGAACTCAATCCTATCGACTGAATTCCCATTATCCGTTTTTTTAGTGAATTCGATCCTAAATTGAACATATTTTTTCCCAGAAGAAACTGCATTTTGCAGCGCTGATTTAACGTCCATTACTTCAGAGGGAGGAGAATTGCCAGACCATACTGTAGAAAGTTTTGGACCATCGAAATCAGATAATTCTAAGGTATTCCCATAATTGACGTTGTATACTGATAGTTTTCCTAAAGTTGCAAATGGATTTCCTTTAGCTATATTATTGTCTGTCAAGCCTAGCGTTGCAGATGTAATGGTTGCATCTGCTGGTATACTAGAAATATCAAAAGCTAAAAAGCATTTTACCTGGTGATTGCCACCTTGATCACCTGCCGTGTAGAGTTGTCCGTCGTATTTTGTTCCCATACTTGTTAAACTGCCACTAATAGACTCAACAGGCTTGTGAATTAAAGAAGCAATTATTCCAGGAATAATAGGATTTATAGGAGTCACGCTAGTTGCAGTTGTTATAAGCCCCAAACACAACAATGTCGCTATAACAAGTGATATCAATCTTGTTTTATTTTTCATAAAAACACCTTATATTCCTATATATCTAAGAAAAAGGAATATTTAAATCTTATTATCCGTTTAGGAAAATAGTAAAGAATTATGATTTTATTTTTTTAGCCGCAGTTTTTAAGGCGATTAATGTACTTTTTTGAGGCATTATTGTCACAACTGGGATTGTAACGACTTTTTCTACAATTGAGCTTACTATGGGGGCACATACCAATGCACTAGCCCCGTCTCTTTCTGCCCTTATTGATTGGATGAACACTTCTTCAATATTTGTGACAGAATACTCTTTAATCAAATATTTATTTTCATTATCCAATATATAGTTCTCGTCAAGCATGTTTAGAACTGATCTTGAAGCTACAAGTGCAATAAATTTATTAGAGTTTTCCTCTCCTTTTCGTAGTACATCATATATTTTTCTAATAGTCTTTATGTTGGGATCCCTATTTCCTGAAATAATTTTATAAATAGTTGGAAGAGGTATCCCTGAAATATCAGAAAAATTCTTGATACTACCAAAAGTATTAACTAAAAGGGATTCCAGTTCAATTTTAAACTCACTATTTGAAAGAAAAATTATCTCTCTTAATCTCTCTGCTTCTTTAAGCCCCAGATAATCACCTTAAAGTATATCTGTTATAACTATATTTATACTTATGGGTAAATTAATTATACTATAATAGAAAAACTTATAAGAAAGATAATGATAATAGCGTTGGTGAAACAAATGAAAAAAACATTTGCCATAGTATCTTCTATATTGATTGTTACGGCACTTTTATTAGGTTGTGTTGGACAAGATAAAGACAGTACTAAAAAGATGACTGAACTTAAGATAGGTTACCAGCCTAGCACCCACCAGATTGCAGAAATGGTCGCAATGGAAAAAGGATGGTGGCTAAACGATCTAAAAAAATTTGGAATTGAAAAGGTAACCGACTATGAATTTCCATCTGGGCCACCAGAAATGCAAGCAATGTTAGGGGGGGATATTGACATAGCTTATGTAGGTGCTACACCCCCCATACCAGCAATCGATCAAGGATTGGATGCCAAGATTGTAGCCGCTGTTCAAACACAAGGATCAGGTATAGTCATACGACCAGAGAGCAATTATACCGGCCCCTCATATCTTGTTGGGAAAAAAATTGGTACATTTCCGCCTGGCTCAATACAAGATATGGTTCTAAAAAAATGGCTAACTGATAATGGGATAGATGTTTCTAAAGTGGATATCAAGCCTATGACTCCAGGGGATGCAACTACAGCATTGGCTGCAAAGCAGTTAGATGCAGTATTTCTGCCTGAACCATCACCTGCCTTTTTAGAAATAAGCGGTAACGGAAAAAGTGTTGTTGCTTCAGGAGAAATGTGGCCAGGCCATGCATGTTGCGTTCTATTGGTCAACGGAAAATTGATAAGAGAAAATCCAGAACTGGTCAAGGAGATAATAAGAATCCATATCAAAGCCACAGAATTTATTGAAGAAAATCCAGATGAGTCCGCAGAAATAGCTTCAAAAAAGCTTGGATTATCTAAGGAATCTATTTTATATTCAATTAAAAATTCTGATACCACATTCATTCACGATCCCAATAAGATAGTAGAATATATTGAAGCTTATGGAATAGAGCACTATAATCTTAAGTATACAAAAAAACTCCTCACCGCAAAAGATCTGATAGATACTAAGCTTTACAATGAAGTTATTAAAAAATAATGGATAGCTATTTAAATTAATTTTTTATTTTTTATTCAAATGAATAGTTATGATAATTTTCTAGAAAAGTATAGAATATATACTGTTATTTCACTAGGGATAGCAATTGCTTTATGGGAATTTGTTGCAGTTTTTGTTGTAAGAAATTCTTTTTTATTGCCAAGCTTTATTGATACGATGACATCCCTATACAATCTTGTAAAAAGTATGGAGATATTCTCAGATTTAATTATAAGTCTATATCATTTTATATTGGGGATGTTCTTTGCAGTCGTATTGGGCATACCTATTGGGATGGGAATGGGATGGTTTAAAAAAGTGGACAATCTTATGGACCCCATTATCGAACTATTGAGGCCTGTGCCACCTTTAGCATGGATACCTTTTGCAATAGTTTGGTTTGGATTGACCCATCAATCCGCTGGATTTATAATATTTGTTGGTGCATTTTTCCCAATTTTAACTAATACTTACTCTGGATTTAGTAGTATACCTAAAACGTTAGTTGAGGCCGCAAAAGTGTTAGGGTGCACAAGAAGTAGAGACTTGCTTAAATCAGTTGGATTGCCTTCATCGCTACCACACATCGCTGTTGGACTTAGAGTTGCAATGGGCATTGGATGGATGTGTCTCGTTGCTGCGGAGCTTTTCGGTGTAAGTAAAAATGGTCTAGGATACAAAATCTGGTGGTACTACTACCTCCACAGAATGGATAACGTTCTTTCCTATATGATCATTTTAGGCCTAATTGGTCTTGGAATAAATTGGGCTTTTAGGTACATTGTCGAGAAAAAGTTTCTCATGTGGATGGAGGGGACTGTATATTAATTTCTTCCATCAGTTGATCCAATATTTCTTTTCTTAAAGCTACAAATTCAAGGGTAGTCCTATTCCTTTTTCTAGCAAGAGGAATATCAAATTCCTTCTTTATTTTTGCAGGTCTTTTGGATAAAACAAGCACTCTATCCCCAAGATACACTGCTTCATCCACATTGTGTGTGATAAAAATAATTGTTTTTTTTGTTTGTGCCCAAATTCTCAATAGCTCATCTTGAAGAATATTTCTTGTCTGTGCATCTAAAGCACCGAACGGCTCATCCATTAGTAAAACATCTGGGTCGTTAACTAAAGCTCTTGCAATGGCAACTCTTTGCTTCATACCCCCAGACAGCTGATGAGGATAGCTATTTTTGTACCCTTCTAATCCCACCATGGCGATAAATTTATCAGATAGCTCATCCCTTTCTTTAGCAGATAATCCTTTGTATTCAAGACCGAACTCAACATTTTTCTTTACTGTTCTCCATGGAAATAGCGCAAATTCTTGGAATACCATACCTCTTTTTGAAGAGGGGGTCTCAATTTTTTTCCCATCGATTAGAACTTCACCAGAATCGGCATTTAGTAGGCCGGCTATTATCCTCAAAATTGTTGTTTTACCACACCCCGAAGATCCAACTAAACAGAGAAATTCGCCATCATTTACTTTAAAATTGACTTTATCAACAACAGGAAGAGGTTTTCCATCCTCTGGTTTAGAAAAGCTCTTAGAAATATTATTTACCTCAACCTTTATCTTTCCCATACGGTAATGTCTAGTAGAACTACTTTTAAATATTCCCATGATTTAACTTATAAAGCAAATAATGTTTTTATTTTTATGAAAATAATTGGAGTTTATGGTTTTAAGAAGTCTGGGAAAACAACAGTTGTGACTTCAATTATAAGTACATTAGTTAAAAGAGGTTACTCAGTTTCTTCAGCAAAAAGTATTCATATAGAGGATTTCTCTTTAGAATCTGAGGGAACAGATACCCACAAACATCATCTTTCTGGAGCAGATAGAGTAGGAATAGTGTATCCTAAAGGTAAAGTTGTATTGTATTACGATCAAAATAATGAAGAATTTTTTAATAACTTTGATTCAGATTATCTTATTCTCGAAGGATTTAGAGACTACAAATGTCCTAAAATATTATGTGCTAGGGATGAAAATGACATAATCAAAGATTTGAAAAAAGAAGTGATATGTATTTCAGGTTTAATTTCAAATGACATCGAGGAGTACAAAGGTATACCTGTAATTAGCTATAGGGATATAGATAAAATAATAGAAATAATAGAAAAATTATAAATCTCTAATGCATTTTTCTACTGCTTCATTTGCTTTTATATAGTCAGATAGAACTTTTTCACCGAACGGTGTAAGCTCTGAATGTCCCCCGCCCTTGCCTCCCCGCGTTTTAGAGATGATTTCCTGCCCAGAGCTCTTTTCAATTGATCTAATTTTTCTCCAGGCATGAGCATAAGAAATATTATAAAAGTTTGCAGCTTCCGAAATGGACCTTAATTCTTTAATCTTGAGTAGCAGATCTGCAGTTCCCTTTCCCAAGATGTATTTCTTATCCTTATCTTCAAGCCATAGTTTAAATTTTGGTACATGTTCCATAGAATCAATCACACGAATAAGATATAAGCAATTAACATGAATACTATGATTATTACTGCAAGGATTATGCTGTCCCTATTATTAAACTTTGGTTTCGGAACCCCATCCACATCCCTATCAATTTCTTTTCCCATGATACCCCCATTATATTAAAAATTAAAAGTATATAAATTAAATGGTTAATTTTGGAACATTAGTATTTGCTGTAAATATACTTTATTAGATATAAGAATGGGGTATCTGATAAAGCAATTATCCATTTTACAATATACTGGCCTATAATCAATGAAAATAAAACTTCCAAAGAATTTGTGCCATAAAACGCTATTGTAATAAAAATTAAGGTATCAACAAATTGACTTATCATGGTTCCGGCGTTGTTTCTAAGCCATAGGTGTTTGGGGTATTTTCTCTTAAGAAACATAAATATTTTTACATCAAGATTTTGTGAAACTATATATGCAATCATTGATCCAAAGACTATTCGGGGTACTATCCCAAATACTGACTCGAATGCAGATTGTCCTTGCCAAAATGAAGCTCCTTGCCATTGTAACGCAACCCAAGTAAAAACAACTAATACAATGTTTGATATGAATCCTATAGATACGGCTTTTAAAGCCTCTTCTTCAGAATAAAGTTCAGAAAGAAAATCAGTTAATAAAAAAGTTGTTGAATATGCTAAAACAGCTGCAGGTACTGAAAAGGGTCCAAAAACTACAATCTTCGATGCGATAATATTTGCAATAACAGTAAAACATGCAAACATTCCTATAATGTATTCCACGCCATATTTCTTTGCAATAACTGCAGATAGCGACCCTATACCTAAGGTCATGAACATCCAGATAATTACTTCAATCATAACATCACTATTTTTCTTTGTTACATCATCATATTTAATTAGATTCATGAATATTTACAAATTGTATCGGCACTTAGTTTTTATTGAAAAACTGGAAATTAAATAATCTTATGTAATATTAAACTCACTATTTTCCATTTTAACAATAGTAGACTTTACCATCTTTTTATCTCAATTTTCCATCGATTGCATAATCGATGTAAACATGAATTTACACATATTTAAAAATGTTTTGATAAGCTAATATCAAAGTAAAGGTATATTAGATAAATAGCGATATAATTGAGACATATTCGAATTAACCTTCAAATTCTAATGGAAATACGTTATAATAAAAAAATGCCGGAACGTCATTTTTAAGATTAAATAGAATATTGGAAATGCTTATAAAAAGTTATACAGTTCAATGATTATGGCTTCAACAATATTGATCAATCTGATTTTTACGAGCATAATTGCAATAATTGCTTATTTTAAATATCTAAGTGGAAAGAAGGATCTTCATAAATACATATCACTTGGTTTCGCACTTTTTTCACTTCCATTTTTCATGGATGTTTTGAGAGTTTCATTTTATGGAAGAAGTGAAATTGTATTAATAAGTACGATCTTAGGGTACATTTCAATCATATATGCATTAACGAATAAATAGCCCTATTCTAAATAAATTTGGTAGCGGGGAGTGGATTTGAACCACTGGCCTGCGGGTTATGAGCCCGCCGGGCACTCCTAGCTGCCCTACCCCGCTAGAATAAGTATATGCGGACCCGGAGGGATTCGAACCCTCGATCTACGGCTTAGAAGGCCGTCGCCTTATCCACTGGGCTACGGGTCCCAAGACCCTAGATTATAACTAAATCTTAGCTGGCTACTTATAAATGTTTCTCTCAAAAAATAAAGGTTAAATGAACGAAGATTAAAGATATTCGATAAATTTTTATCATTAATAGAAATTTTATTAATATTATATTGAATATTACCAAAATATATTATTAAGAAAGGCATATAAATTTCAAGACTAAATAATAAATATGTTTAGGCCTTCATATGTCGCTGGAAGTTTTTATCCTAAAGACAAATCTTCACTTCAAAAGATGATAGAAAGGTTTATTGAAGAAGCTAAAACTAATATCGAGTATATCGATGAAGGAAGGCATATTGGAGTCCTATGCCCCCATGCAGGATATGTTTATTCTGGAAGGACCCAAGCATATTCATTTAGTTATTTATCAAACTCCCCCCCTGAGACATATGTCATCCTTGGGCCAAATCACACTGGAATGGGCCTTCCTATATCCATCATGAATGAGGGATCGTGGGAAACTCCATTTGGCGAAATAAAAATCAATGAAGAGCTTGCATCGAAAATAATCGAAAAATCAGGGTTTATCGGAATTGATTCTTCAGCGCATAAATACGAACACTCTATAGAAGTTCAACTACCCTTCTTACAGTATATCAAAAAAGATGCAACTTTTGTTCCCATATGCATGGGGATACAGGATAAGGAAACTGCTGTTGATGTAGGAAGGGCTATTGCAAAATCAAGTAAAGACCCTCTAGGCGTAATTGCTTCAAGTGATTTAGTGCATTATGGCAGCAGATTCAGTTATAATCCTGTTAGGGGTGGGAAAGAAGAGATACTTTCTTGGATAAAGAAAAATGATATGGAGATACTAAAAAGAGCTGAGGAGCTAGATACTGAAGGATTGTATAAATTCATAAGCAGTAAAGATTACACCACATGTGGTTATGGCCCGCTTTCTGCCATGCTTACTTGTATGAAAGAGTTAGGTGCAAAAAAAGGTAGAATTTTAAATTATTCAAATTCATATGAAACTTCTTGGGATTATAGTGCGGTTGTAGGTTATGGATCGGTGGGTGTCAAATGTTAGTCTCTGCGCCAGGCAAAATAATTCTCTTTGGAGAGCATTCTGTTGTCTATGGTAGAGGTGCGATAGCCTCTGCAATAGATTTACGCACATATACCGAAGGTAAATTGTTAAAAGAAAAAATAATAAAAATTCATGCAAATGACCTCAAGATACCGGGCCTTAGTATATCTTTTTCTGAAGAGGAAATCGTTCTAGGGACTGATTATGGCAAGGCAGGATTTGTAGTGTCTTATGTAAAATCCGCAATAGAGAAAATATTCACTGAGTATGGGTCAAGAAAAGGATTTGAAATTTCTATAAAGTCTGAGATACCTGTTGGGGCCGGACTTGGATCTTCGGCAGCCGTTGTTGTCCCGACTTTAAAACTTCTTTCAGAGCTTCTTGAGATGAATCTCTCAAATGAAGAAATAGCAGTAATGGGAAAAAATGTAGAAATTGAAGTTCAGGGAAGTTCAAGTGGTATAGATCCCGCAGTATCAGCTCTTGGAGGCGGACTTTATTTTAAAAAAGGAAAAATTGAAAGATTTTCCGCACCAAATCTACCTTTAATAGTTGGATATACTGGAGAGAAAGGAAGTACGAAAATCCTTTTAGAAAAAGTTAAAGCTTTGAAGGAAGAATATCCGGAAATCCTTGAAAATATTATGGACGCAATGGAGGATATAGCGTCGAAGAGTAAAAAAATATTGAGTGAAAATGGGGACATAAAAGAGTTAGGCACTTTAATGAATATAAATAACGGCCTTCTTGAAGCCATCGGTGTTTCAACTAAAGAGCTTTCAGAACTTGTTTTCGCATCGAGAATTTCTGGGGCTCTTGGTGCAAAGATAACTGGGGCCGGCGGAGGGGGATGTATGTATGCACTGGCACCTAACAAGCAAAGGGAAGTCGAAACAGCCATAAAAATCGCTGGCGGTATACCAATCAGAACTAAAACAACTGATGAAGGAGTAAGGGTAGAACATAAGTAGATATTAATCCCCTTCTAAAAACAATAAGCAAATTATTATTCTTCTAAGACATCAACAATAATTGCATCTTTAGAAAAAATTAAAAAATATTATGGAAAGTAACATTAAAATCCCTATATAGTTAGGATTATTACTACGCCAATTACCATTAGGGCAATCCACCACATTTTCTCATTTTTGAAAATCTTACTTCCATCAAGAGGTCCAAACGGCAAGAGATTAAAAACCCCTATAAATGCACTGACATAAGATACTTGCGCCATTAAAGGAATGAACATCAATCTGTATAGGACAAGAGAAGCTATTGCAACTATCATATTTGCAAGCGGTCCTGATAAAGAAATCTTAGCATCCTTTTTTTCATCGGTCAATTCATATATGTACACTGCCCCAGGTGCTGCAAATACAATTCCAAATGCAAATGACATCCCTAAAGCAAGTAAAAGTCCAGTTTGCCAAAGGTGAAAGTATGCTGGGTATCCATACCTTATTGCAGTGAATTTATGAGATAGTTCATGAAGCAAAAATGCCGCTCCGACTATCACAAAATATGTTGGAAGAGATGAAATAAATACTATAATCTGATTAATACCCTTAAATGCAAATATCCCGCCACTAAAAGCAAAACCAAATGCAATAGACAGTGCGGCCCAAGCAATTAGAAGTTCAGTGATTTCCTGTTTAGTAAAATTAGACATGTGATTCACCTAGATATCGTTTTATTCCGGGAACATGACCTGCCCCAACGACAGCTAAGACCTTCTCCCTCTGTATTCTTTTTAAGTTTTCTGCCATAAATCTATCCCTTTCGTCAACAAGAACCTCATAAATAAAGGGGTATCTCTCCCTAATTTCGTCTATTAACTCCATGGAATTTTCATATATGTAATCAATAGTGTACCCTTTTTCAGGGAAAATCGCATCTTTTAAAATCATTAATTTTTCTTTTAATCCTACGTTTTCAAGAAGTTTCTGTATTGTTACACCAAGATCTCGATCAATCAATGCAATCGGTATCCCTAAAGATTTTGCCTCTGTTGCAGCCTCTATCATTTCTCTCCCTGCCATAATCCCTGCATCGGAGGATATTTTTTTCTGAAGATATGACATGAACAAGAGCAAAAACGCATTTTTGAATCCAAAGTCTTTCATTTCTTTTATTGTTGGCCTCCTGTCCTCACTGTGCAAAAGCGCCTCAAATCTAGCAGCATCAAGTTCAAGAGCAACAACATCAGGAGTTTCACTTCTTATAGCTTCTCGAACTTCAATAACACTATTTTCATAGACATGTGCCGTGCCAATCAAAATATAGGTAGTATCTCCTACTTTAAGAAACTCTTTCATTTATATCCTCTTAATCATCAGTATCTCAGAAAATCTTAGTATATCTGTGTTAGAAATAAAACCTATAAGCCTCTCATTTTCTATGACTGGCGCCCTACCTTGCTTCATCTCAACTAGTTTCTTGTATAGCTCAAATATCTCCATTTCAGGAGATGCAATGACAATATCTTTTCTCATAACATTCTCAACTTTAGTATCAGCCCATCTATCCCTTGGAACTGAGAGAAGTTCATTTAGTGTCATTATGGCAAGAACTTTCCCGTCAGAAACTACAGGGTATCCTTTGTACCTCTTTTCAATTAATAGTTTTTCAAAGTCCTCTAGCGAATCGTTTGGCGAAACTGTAACAATATCCTTTACCATTAAGTCCTTCACCTTTATTCCTTTAAGGGCAAATGACATCTGAATTGATTGGTATTCCTCCATGCCCCCCATGTATATGAAAAAAGCAATTATGATAAGCCATGGATTATAAAAAATACCTATAAACACGAATACTATTGCAAGCCCTTGACCAATCCTAACAGATATCGCTGTAGCTTTTAGGTAGTCCATCTTTGACGAGAGAAATGCCCTTAATACCCTTCCTCCATCCATTGGGAAAGCTGGGATAATATTAAATAATCCTAGCAAAAAATTAAGGGACATCACAATTCTAAATATATCCTTCAAAGAATCTATCTGAATCCAGTTTAGATCAAATGTCATGCTAAGCCCCATAAAAGAGCCAACTAGGAAAAGCACTATCCCTATGGATATGCTAGTAAGTGGCCCAATGATGGCTATAGCAAATTCATGGCCTTTTGGTATGGCCTCCATCTGGGATACCCCTCCTATAGGTAGAAGGGTAATCTTTTTAATCTTAGCACCATAATGCCTTCCAACAAGAGAATGCGCTAACTCATGCAATAAAACAGAAACAAACAGCAGCACTATGGCAAGCAAGGGGATGACACCGAATATCGAGAATATCAAAAGAAGAAGCAAAAATGTGATGTGAAGCTCTATTGGGATTCCAAAGATACTTCCAAACTTTAAACTCCAAGCCATAAGTTGTCTTTAGACGTTATGGCTTATAAGTTTTATTTTGGGGGAGCCAAAAATTTATGTACCCTTCGAGAAATTAACTTCATTGGCTCCCAAACTAAAGAAAATATGTACATTTATATAATTTTGGTTGATTCAAATTGAATACTAATTCTAATAAAAGATTTTATGTTATCGCCAACAAAAATTAGAGGTTTTATTATCTGCCAAATATTTAAATATGTTAACATCTTAATAAATTATTGATACTATGGAATCAAAGATAAAAGATTTAACCATCGAAGAGTTCCGTTTGCTCTTATCGAATACTCTAAAAGAAGTAATGGAAGATTTGAAGGAGGACATGTTGGCTCTATCAAGTCAGGATTATATTGATTCAATTAAAGAGTCAAGGAAAGACTACAAAGAAGGGAAATTTAAAAATCTAGAGGATATACTAAATGTATAATGTCGTTATCCCTGACAGAGCCTCCAAGGATTTAGAGAAAATTGATAAAAAAACTCAGAAGATAATCCTTTTAAAAATAAAAGAATATTCCTCGAATCCTTTTAGATATTCAACTAAATTAAGTGATACCAGGATTGGAGATTATAGATTTAGAATTGGTAAATACAGAGTTATTTTTGATATAGATGGAGAAAACTTAGTAGTTTTGAGGATAGGTCTCAGGAAGAATATTTACAAGAAGGTATAATAAAAATCAACGGACCAGGGGGGATTCGAACCCCCGACCTATAGCTTAGGAGGCTATCGCCATATCCACTAGGCCACTGGTCCCAAATCGGATTTTAAAGTATTATATATAAGTTTTTACCATTCATAATTCCATCTTCGATCTGCTCAGAAAGTGGATTTTTGTTGGATATTTTAATCTTTCCTGATTTTGGAACACTAAACTCGTCTAAATAATCATCTTCAATAAATATCTTGACATTTTTTCTAGTAAATTTCTTTTCAACATTAATTATAATGTACTTTTCTTTGAAGTCCACCTGCACTGGAATCCTGCCTTTTTTTTCAGGTTTAGATTTTTCCATTGGCCTTACGTCTATCGAGAATCCTATTGAGTTTTCTAATGCCTTGATATTTTTCCCTTCTTTTCCGATTATTGATGGAATATCATCATTTTTCACATACAGTGCAATTCTAGAATCCGAAACAGCTTCTAATTCAAACGGCATACCAAGCTCTGAGTTCAGCTTTTCTTTGAGCTTTGATAGTGCAAGTTTTTTCATGGGTGAAGTTTCCTTTCTTCTAGCCTTAAGGGGCATCACAACTACTTGTTCGCCGTATGTATAAATCTCATAAAGTGGCGTTTTGGTATAGAAATCCTTAATTTCAACTATCGGCCTTGCAAGATCAGCTTCGTTCATGCCATATGGCACTTTAACTAAAAACTCCAAATCAAGGACTTGATTTACTTCACCATTTTTTATGAATATAATTGTATCAATCAGCTGGGGGATAATGCCAAGCTCAATCCTCCCAATGAAACGCTGTATTGCATCAATTGGTTTTGTCGCATGGACAACACCAACCATCCCAACACCTGCTAACCTCATATCAGCATAAATTTTAAAGTCATTTGTAACTCTCATCTCATCGAAGACAGTAAAATCTGGCCTTACCAAAAGTAGAATATCCCCTGTCTTTGCCATGTCGCCTTCTAAAGCAGTGTACTGTGTTATCTCCGGTTGTACATTAAGGTCCCTTGGTTTCTCCATAGTTTTTACTATTTTTTCAAGGGATGCGTAGTATTCTGCTATTGCTTGGGCAAATGTTGACTTACCCATACCCGGCGCACCTGCTATTAATATCCCCTCTGCAATTTCAAGCCTCTTCATAAGTGGGTCAGATAAATTATAATCCTCAAGGGTCAGTTTCCTAACAGGCCTTACAGCCGTGACTTCAAATCCATCAGAAAAAGGAGGGGACGTTATAACAATTCTGTACTCTTGCAACTGGACGACACTTGCCCCTTTTTCATCAAGCTCTATGAAGCTATCCTTTGTAGTCTTTGCACGCTCAAGTATATCAAGAGAAATCTCCTTAATCTCATCTTCATTGTAAATTTTATCAAATTTGTCAAGGACAATCGATCCGGGTTTTCCTTTTTTTCTTACAGGTATTATCCCATCTTTTAGATGAACAGAGAGAGTTTCAGAATCAAAAAAGTCTTCAATCCTGAGTTTAACTTTTTTGTATGGTTTCAAATAAATAGAATCTATCCCTTTGGCTTCCGCAATGTCCTTTTGAATTATGTCTCCTGTGATAAGTGTAGCCCCTAGATCCATTGCGGCCTCCCTTATTATTGAATCAATATCCCCTTTTTTTGCACCGGCGATTTCATATTTTGTCGGCCTTTTACCATAGTATTCAAGAGGAACGAATATCTCCTTTGATAGATTGAATATGGCCTTTAACTCGGCTATGCCAGATATCCCTGAGGACTTCCCATCGTTTGCCAAATGCTCTATCTCTGCAACCGTAGCCTCGGCGATAACAATTCGCTCTAAATCTCTAATAAAGTCTTTGTCTAAAAGAAGGGCCTTAAATCTACCATCAACTACAACAGATGTATCTGGCACGGCTATCATAAGGATCACTTAAGATTAATATATCTCTCCCTGGGGGTACACAACTATGCCTTTATCAGTTATTGAAAAAGGATATTGTTTTATTTTATGGTTTGTTTCCCTCATCTTCCTAACAAATATGCTCCTCTTGTACTCTGCCATCCTTGGCATTGCTTTTTCCCCTTCCACAAGATGCATTGTAATGACCCCTCTAGTTATGAATTCCTCAAAACCAAATCTTGAGTACCCTTGACCGTCAACAATCTCAGTAATCAAAATTGAAGTTGCCTTTGTCTCTGCTAAAACTCTCCCCATCATATAAACATCATCACGCATTTTTTCTGATTCATGAGAAAAGAAAAATGCAGGCAGAGAATCTATCACAATTCTTTTTGCGTCTATGTCTATAGCTATCTCATATAAATGTGAAAGAAGAGTTTTTATGTCAAAGTCACTTTTTACGTAAAAACTTTCATCTGTAGGAACGCCCACCCTAAGGGACGCAGCATCTAAAATAACTATCTTTTTCTTGGCCTCATATTTTTTAAAGTCCCAGCCAAACTGAGAAGCCTCTCTTCTTAACTCTTCTGGTTTCTCTTCAAAAGTCACATAGATGCCGGCTTCACCAAAATCTTTAGCGCCAGAATATATAAACTGCAGGGAAAATATGGTCTTTCCTGTTCCTGCCTCCCCAGACAGTAATATTGATGAATTTTTTGGTAAGCCTCCCCCTATTAGCTCATCTAGCCCCTTAATTCCTGTTTTTACCCTATCTTCCATATGTTCTCACCTAATTCTCAAAGTAACAAGGAAAAATGTAAGTATCATAATTACAAGCCCTAATATGAATACACTAAGTGATGTGTTAATAAATGCTTCCTTCCTTATGTTTTCCTCTTTTAATTTTGAGGATTTAAATGCAGTAATAAATGACCCCACAAATAGTATGCTAGATATCAATAAAAAAGCTGACAAAGAGCCTTTGTATACATAGTTTGAGGTAAGAGATATTAGAACTAGGATCATTGACACTGCAAACATAATAATAGATGTATGAATCATGCTATTGGATGTTTCGCTCATTACCTCACCCCCGCTATAAGGCCATAAAGGTAGAAGATGTAACCTAAAACACCCATTATCAGGTAAATTGTATATTTGGTCTTTTGATCATTTTCTTCCAGGTTGTAAATAAACTGGAGAAAAATGTGGATTGAGTAAAAGACAATTGAGACCAATATACTAGATGATCTCGCAATTTCTGGATAGGATGCTGGAGAAAATTTAAATAAAGCGTTTAAAATGTCCGAGGAGCTTAAAATAAATATGAACAGCAAAAGATAGCCCATTATGCAGAAAGTCTCTCCCATCACAAAGTATGTGATTTTGGACTTGTAATTATTTGTAGTGTTAAATAGGATGAATGTAATCATTTCTACAGTGAAAAAAAGAAGAATGGCTGTTCCGATCCCTAAAAATAACACATCTACCATGAAATCCCTTATATCGCAAATTTATCAAATATTATCTTATTATTATCTATACGATACTTTATTCTTTTATAGTTTCCGCTATAAATCTTACCAAAATCCACATAGAAGATTTCCTCACCCATTTCTATGGCCCTTTCTAAAAACAGGGTAGCTTCTGCCAAGTGCCTTATTGATACCTCAACTTCGTCCTTGTGCATGCCTTTGTGTAATAGTATAATAACTCTGGCATTCTTCTCTCTCCCGATTGCAAATAGCCTCTGAAGGAATCTATACACTGGGACAAGGCCCAATGTCACAACTAGCGGTGAAATGGAATCTATTATTACAGTCGTATCTTTTCCCGTTTCCTCTCTTGCCATGAAGATATTTCTTATAATTTCATCAAGGTCATATGCATAGGAGATATGGTATTTTTCAGAGCTTTTGATTCCAAGCCTTTCAGTATAACAGTCAATGATAAATTTTGGCTTAAAGAGGCCATTTATTTCAGAGGGACTTTTATCTATGCCAACATAGATTAGATCGCCTTTGATTAATTCTTTTCCAAAATACTCTTTTCCAGTTTCTGGCTCCCCCAATAAAAGAATGTTCTTACAGTCTAGCTTTTTGAACATAGGGCTATTTCACCCCAAATCTTATCTATCTCACTTATTGTTGCAACTTTAATCCCAGGAAGATCTAATTTTGGTTTTTCTTTTCCAACGTATATTGCACAGAGCTTTCCAATTTGCATGAAAGAGTCTCTTGATTTAACAACTGTTAAAACTCCTTCCATTTTTCTAAGTCTTTCAAATAATTCCTCTGCCTTTTTTATTGTGATTGAGTCAATTGCATAGGTTTCAGGTATGATTTCTAAAATATAGTAATTATCGCCAAGTTTTTTGTGATTAAGCGTTACCCTAAAATTTAAGATGTTTTTCATCTTCTTAAGGCGAAAATGGATTGTAGTATCTGGAATGTTTGTGAGTTTTGAGATGTCAGTAATTGAGATTCTCGCATTTTCTTTCATGACATCTATAATTTTCTGATCTATTTCTTTCATACAAGGTAATATATGGGCTATTATTTAAGTTTTTCGCAAGAATTATTGAGAAAGTTGAGATTCAATTATCAAAAGCTGAATTATAATTGCGAATTAAGTGAATATTACCGAAACATTTAAAAACGAATTAGGATAATTTATCATTGTCCATGTAAAAATGGAGGTATAAAAATGATGAAATTTTTTAGAAAACATAAGAAAGCTGTATCTCCAGTTATTGCAGTCATGCTATTAGTTGCAGTAGCAGTTGCAGCAGTTGGAGCATACTTCATATGATTTAGATCTTTCCAGACGCAGACACAGAAATCAGTTCAGGAACAGAGCAGCGGTGCACTGGGTGGCGGACTACAAATGGTTTCAATGACAGACGATGGTACTAACTATTATATTGTACTTAAAAATACAACTGGAACAAATATTAGATTTAATCAAGTAGGTACTAATCGTCCTATAACTGCTAGCCCAGGCGGAAGCTTAGTTATAACTTCGCCATTAGTAGACAATAATGTTAGTATTGCTAGCCAATCAACAGTCACTATAACAGCTAATCCAACAGGATCTTGGAAAATAACTAGGGGCAATACTAGAACATTTACATTCAATGCCATATTAAGTCCGGATACAGCAGAAAGAAGAGCTGAAACTCTAGTATACACATACACAGACTCATAAACTAAAAAATTAATTTATTTTTTCTATATTTCTTTTCTTCTTTTCCAATTTACCCATAAGAAACTCTTATATATTATCATATATTAAAAACACTGCATGATAGCCTACAAGATGAGGATTATTGACCTTATCAATGGTAAGTTAAAAAATGACCCAATTGGCGGAGTTGTCCTTTCTACTCCTTTTGGTGAATCAAAGGAAGCAAGAATCCTTGGTACAATCATAGATTCGTATCGAAACAGTGAAAATACCTATGGCTCGTTTACAATAGATGATGGAACTGCCACTACCAGAATAAAAGCATGGTCAGATAAAGTCCAGCTCTTTGATAAATTTAGAGTAGGGGAGCTTATAGACATCATTGGGAGAGTTGGAGAATTTCAGGGCGAAATATACATTACACCTGATAATATCATACCCATCACTCCAAACTACTGGGTATATAGGGAATTAGAAATTTCCAAAAGAATGAAAGAGCTTATAGAAAACGGTTTATCCTTTGAATACAAAGAAGAGATAGAGCATTTAGTTCCAGAATACGCCCCAAAAACACCGCAAAAGGAAGAAACATATGAAGAAGTTACAGAAGAGGTAAATATCTCTGAAGTTGAAGATGCCCTAAAAGAAACAAAAATAGAAGAGTTGATGGAGGAAGTTTCTGAAGAAGCAATTACAAAAGAGATTACTGAAGAAAGCGATGATATGTCATTCTATGACGATATTGACGAAGACGAGATAAAGGAAAGTGTCTATGATTTAGTAAAGACCGACCCTAACATTTCAAAATCTGAGATGTCAAATGTCTTAAGCATCGATGAACTTGATGTTGAACTTGCTATAAAAGACCTAGTTGACGATGGCCGTATAAAATTAAAGGACGATGGGTTTGAGATAATTGAATGATAGGTATATCCTCTATGCATTAGCTTTTTCATTCATCTTTGTTTCCGGATTTATTCTTTTATCATTTAGTGAAGTGAAAGTTACAGAAGAAAAGTTTACTAGACTGTATTTTAACAGTACTATTCTAAGCCAAGATAACAATCTTTCAAATCTAGATGATGTAGAAATTATAGTAAAAAATAATGGAATTAGTATTAATGATTCCAACTCCTATTTTGTTGGAGATTCTTTTTTTGTTAATGGCAAAGGTTATACCCTAAATATGATTACTAAAGATTCAATACTCTTGTACAACTACACCAAAAAAACGGATGACAAAATTTATTTTGATTTTACAATAGAAAATCTTGAAGGTGTGGACAAGAATTACACTTATCAAATTTATATTGATGATATTAGAGTTATCGAAGAAAGTGAATTTGTAAAACTAAATGAAAAAAAGATTATAGAAAAAGAAATTGAATATAATACTCCTGGAGAGCACAGATTAAAAATAAAATTAAACACTGGGGCAGAGATATATTTTAATTTTTCTTCGGTGAAGAAATGAAATCAAAGATTCTTGAAATTCTTGAGAAAAGCGAAGGTTATGTGTCTGGAGAAGTGATATCCAAGGAGATAGGCATTTCCAGAGCTGCCATTTGGAAGCATATCAAGAAACTAAGAGAGCTAGGTTATGAAATAGGATCAAAAACAAATGAGGGATATAAACTAATAAAGACCCCAGATTACCTTACTGGATTTGAATTAGAAAGAATTCTTTTTACAGATATAATCGGAAAAAAGGTGCTGTTCTTTGAAGAAGTTGATTCTACAAACAATAAAGCAAAGCAGATAGCAAGTGAAGAAAAGGAAGGAACTGTTGTCATATCAGAGGTGCAGACATCAGGCCGGGGCAGGAGGGGGAGAGAGTGGAATTCTCCCAAAGGCGGCATATACATCTCATTTATCCTAAAGCCTAACATCCCCCCTGAAAAAGCACCTCAGTTAACTTTAGTATCATCTTTGGCACTTGTTGAAACGCTAAAGTCCATGGATAAAAAATTGGATGCAAAGATAAAGTGGCCAAATGATATCCTAATTAAAGGAAAGAAGATATCAGGCATACTAACAGAGCTTTCAAGTGATATCGAGAAAATAAATCACATAGTTGTCGGGGTGGGGGTCAATCTAAATACAGATAAGAACGCTCTTCCTGAAACAGGCACTTCTTTAAAAACAGAAATGGGAGAAAATGTATCTATCAAACTTTTCTTAAAGCTATTTTTAGAGCACTTTGATTTAGTATATAAAGAGTATATTACTAATGGGATAAACAAAATAATAGAAAGATGGAAATTCAATTCAGATACCCTTGGTAAAAAGGTCAAGATAATAGGGATGAATGAAACTTTTGAAGGATTGGCTAAAGACATAGATGAGAACGGTGCATTGATACTAAAAACTGGGGAAAAGGAAATCAAGGTCTACTCTGGTGATGTTTCTTTAAGATAACTACATATTTGATATTTTTAACAATCGATAGATTTCATAGTTAAGGAATAAACTTTGAATCCTATTAATTCAAAGGTTGATCTTCAATTTCCGCTGAGTTGAAAGATTTTTTCTATCAGGAAATAACTACAGATATTTTAACTACCAATCTTAGTATTAAAATTTTATCTCTTTTAATCGGGTAACTTATTTAAATGATTAATGAGTATTGAAACTCATGGAAAAAGAATCTAAAACAAATGGGAAATGGTTTAATCTAAAAGGATTGTTATATTTCATTATATTTGCTCTGGTAGTGGGATATCTTTTTGGGATTCCAATTTACTTTAACTTAAAAGTTCTATACACTCTGTTTTATGAACAATTTATTGTAAAGCTGTCCCTTTACATGATAGGCTTGATTTGGAGTCTAGTTTTAACGACTATCATTTTTTTGATAATGTTCCTTGTAACGCCAATAAGGAGTATAATAAAACAGGAAGTTGGGAAGAATATAGCTGGAAAGCTCATATACCTTCTAATATTCTTTTTAATCTTTATTTTTATGCCGGTGCCGGTACTATACTTGAGATACGCTCTATACCTAAAGGAGCTTCCGGAAATAACAAGGCCACTTATTATGGATTTCATTTACAATACAGATAGTTTCTATCAAAGCTACCTTTACATTAATCTAATAAATATCGGTAAGGGGATACTATTTATTTTAACACTAGTAGTTGCATTGCCATACATATTAAATCTATTAATTGAGAAATCTAAAAAATTCGCCAGAGTCTTTGAAGATGGAACCATAAAGGAAGGTCAAAAGGAAATTGTCTTAGAAAGGACACACAGGACCACTACAGCCGTCATATTATGTTTAACCCTAATTGGATTTTCTTTGCTTCTCTTCCTTAGCAAAATCCTAGTTTTCCATATAGATAATCCTGATTATGTCAAGTTTGGCATACTTAATTTATTGCAAATAGGTTGGGTAATCGAATCATTGATCCTTATAGGCATTGGAGTAATGAACATTGTCGTTTCAAAAGACAGAACAGAACTTGGGGTAATGAGCGGCATATCTTTGGTTGCCTTGTTTATGCCTGGTATAATCAAAGCAGCATTACTTGTTGCTGTACTGATATTTATGCCAATGTTAAAGAACATGTTCGATATGAAATTCGGAGAGAGTAATGTCCAAGAATACAAAAGCAAGTTTTATACTAAAAGAGGCATTATTGCAATGCTGATAATCTTATTGATAATTTCTCCGACAGCTGTTGCGGGGGTAAAAGGATTTTTATTGGACAGAAGCGTTAGAGGAAATCCTTTACTAAACACCCCATACATACAAAGGGAGATTGATTCAAATAGATGGGTATCTTATGTAGATAATATCGAAAAGATTAATGTCGATATTTTACCGCAAAGTGAACTTAAAAATATCAAAGTACAGGATTTTCTTAAAGAGAACAGGTATTTGATAGATAGGGTAAGGGTCTGGGATTATATAACTGGTTTTGTTCTTGCAAGGCCAAAGCTTGGACCAAGGTATTATCTCATATCTGATACTGATCTATTCCTTGATCCTAAAGAAAAGAAAATCTACTGGGCAACTTACAAGACAATAAAACCAGAAACACCTGTCACTGATAACTTCTATAACGAAAACTTATTCTATGTAGGGACTGACGATATAATAATTATGGATTCCGCAACAAAGGATATAACAAACATACCATCAAGAATTTACTTTGGTGAAGGACAGCTTGATTATGTCTACTCAGATGGGATTGAAGTTGAAACTGTTACAACAAATTCATATCACACTAATATGTACTTAGCAGAAGATAGGAAAACAAATCTCGGGGATAATATCCAAACACTTGATGTGGATACAATAAACATAAGTGGATTGATGCTCTTTAGATTGGAGGGTTATGGGGTCTGGTCAGAGTATCCGTCTTTAAATTATGTCCCATACAGATCGCTTGAGGAAAGAAACTCAATTTACCTGCCAAGTGAGTTTGAAAGGGATCTTGATAGTTATGTAGTAATGTATAACAATGAGCCATACTTCTTAACAGACTATAATCTAAAACTTGACTCTGCCACCTATATGCCTTATGTAAATCTTGATTACAAGAGAAATGTTGCAAGGGTTCTTACAAATATGCGTAACGGAAAGGTAACTGTCTATTATGTTGGGCCTGAGGATGTATTTAAGAGCATTTATCTAAAGATATACCCATGGATTAAAGATGGTTCTGAAATACCTTCTGAAGTCAGATCACAATTAAGGTCCCCAGATGAATATTTCCACTATGTTTCAGATGCCTATACGACTTATCACATAACTGATCCAAAAGAATACATAGAAGCGACTAATTTCTATGAGTTTGATTTGGGTGACAATGTGGGCAGGTATACTGATTTTATATACAATATCATTGCAAAAAATCCAAAAACTAATCAATATGAATATGCTGCATTCCTACAGATGATATTGAGGAGGGCAGAATCAAGGGAGCTAACATCTTTAATGTATGGCTATCTTGACGATGAGGACTCCGAGGCAAAATTCTATGCTATTGATATTTCAGCAGAAAAAATTACGGGTAAGAAAATAACTCAAGAATTTTTAAACAGCCAATACCAAGAAGAGTTTAGATTATTAGCCGAAACTAAAAGACAGGGAAACATGATCCTCTATCCTTTTACATACAAAGGTGACACCGTTCCATTATACTTGCTTTCAGTATACGTTCAAAGAGTGGAGTCTGTAAATCTTTGGGACATAGTTGCAATAGAGCCAAGATCAATGACATTTGGGAGAGGCCAGACTGTTGATGATGCTTTGAATGATCTATTTTCAAAAATAACAGAAAGCCCGACAACACAAACTACTCCAAAGGATGAAATCCCAATTGTTAGGCCGCCACATACAACAGGAGAGAAGGAAGATCTATTAGCATCACTAATAAAGTATTATATCCAGAGGGAATCACTAGACCCTGATTCCAAAGAATACGATAGACTTACAAAAGAGATTATTTCAATACTAAATAAACTAGAGGGTTTAGAGAGGTAAAAGAATGATCCTAACTGGAAGAAAAATTTCCAAAGGTATGGCAGAAGGCGAGGTATTAAAAAGTTCCTCGCCTATTTCTTTTCTTGGAGGAATTGATCCAAAAACTGGAATCATACTAGACAAAAATTCAAACGCTTGTGGGAAGAGCATTAAAGGTAAAATTTTTGTATTTCCCATGGGAAAGGGTTCAACTGTTGGATCCTATGTTATCTACCAATTGAAGAAAAATGGTGTAGCGCCTCTTGCAATAATTAACAAAGAAGCGGAGACTATAGTATCAGTTGGCGCTATAATATCAGATATCCCTATGGTAGATAAGATTGACATTGATAGTTTCAAAGAAGGGGAACTAGTAAAGGTAAACGGTGACCAGGGGACAGTAGAAGTTAGTTAAACTATGCTTTGAAGTAATAATACTCTCCTGACGACTTCTGCTCTCTATCCTTTTGAGAGTCAATCTTATTTGATCTTGGTCTTCCCGATTCAGGCTCCCTTCTAAATGTTATTCCAATCTCTTTCAAAAATCGATTCATCCCATCACGGAGGGATAGAGGTTGGGATGCGACCCCCAAAACACTAGGCTTTCCGGAAAACACAACAGCCCTATCTGAAGTGTAGTCCAAAGAAACTAAGTCATGCTCAACAATCATTGCCATTAGCTCCTTATCACCTATGAATCGTCTCAATACTTTTGAGAAGTTGAGCCTCTGTTCAATATCAAGGTATGCAGAAGGTTCGTCAAACAGATATAGGTCTGCATCTTGCGAGAGACATACTGCTATTGCAACTCTCTGCAGTTCTCCACCTGATAGTTCAGAAACTGAGTTATCCATAATTGGATCAATATCCAAAGGTCTAAGTATTTCTGCTTTGTAAATGTTTGTAAAGAATTTTTCCTTTGCAACTTCAGATAACAAATTTCTAACAGTGCCCTCATAATCCCTCTTAATGTATTGGGGCTTATAGGATATTTTTAATTCTGTTTCAAACTTATCCCTGTTGTCTGGGTCTAAGACTCCGGCAAGTATTTTGATAAATGTACTCTTACCTGTGGCATTTGGCCCAACGATTCCAATTACCTCGCCTTTGTGTAACGCCCCGCTTTCAGTCTTTAGAGAAAAGCTGTCAAAAGTTTTTTCAAAGGAAGGGTATTCTAAAAGGACTTTCCTTGATTTTAGAGTTTTATCCTCCTTTTGGTAAAATTTAATAGACTCATCCCTAAATCTAATATTGTCTTCCTTTATGTAACCGTCAAGATACATATTAATTCCAACTCTGACTCCAAGAGGTGTTGAAACGATTCCATATACCCCCGGCTGACCGTAAAGTATATGGATATAATCGCTCAAATAATCAAGAATTGCTAGATCATGTTCTATTACAACGACAGTTTTCTGCTCTGCAAGATTTCTTATAGCTTTTGCCACGTTTAATCTCTGTTTTATATCTAGGTAAGAAGAGGGTTCATCTAAAAAATAGATGTCTGCATTCTTTGACATTGAAGCAATAATAGCAACTCTCTGTAGTTCCCCTCCACTTAGTACAGAAATATCCTTGTCAAGGGCATCTTTTAAGTCAAGTTCATTGATTAATTCCTTTGATACGCCTCGTTCATCTACTTTTTGCAGCAAATCTCGGGTATTACCTTTTACCACTTGGGAAAGTTTGTCAACATACTGTGGTTTTAAGGAGCTCTTAATATTGCTTGTTTCGATCTTCTCAAAATATCCCTGTAGTTCAGTGCCTCTAAAATAAGAAGTCAAATTCTTCCTTTCTTTTGAAGAAAAATCGCCCATATTTGGGTACAGCTCTCCAGAAAGAATTCTAATTGCAGTTGTCTTTCCAACTCCATTCTGCCCAATTAATCCCAAAACTTTTCCTTCTTTAGGTATGGGTAATCTGTATAGTCTAAAAGTATTTGGCCCATACTGATGGATTGGCTGAGAAAGCTCTTCAGGTAAATTAACAATTGAAATTGCTTTGTAGGGGCATTTATGGATGCATATGCCGCACCCAGTGCATAATACTTCAGATATTACCGGTTTATTTGTTTCTTCATCAACGATTATCGTCTCTTCATTCATCCTAGGGCCAGGGCAGTAATTAAGACACAATAGATTACATTTTTTCGGTTGACATTTATCGTAATCTATTACAGCAATTCTCAAAAGATTTCACCTGGAAAAAAATATTTTTATGAATTAAAGATAATTATCCAGAACATTAGCCAACTTCCAAGAAATGAGAAGATTCCTGATTTTAAAATACTGCTAGTGTTGCCATATTTTACCTTATCTACGCCAATCATCTTAACAAAATACTGTGAAGCATAGAATATTACAAAGGCTAGTATAATAGTTGCAACTTTGGGTATAGGTAATATCCCAGAAATTACGCCTGCAATTAATCCTGTTAAAGCAAAAACAAGGCCAACTTTATGATCGTCATCCATAGTAACTCACCATTTAATGAGATGAGAGTTATTACATTTAAAAAGTTTATTATATAGGGGCCATAATTAATTAAAAAATCGCAATATTTAAATTAGGTAAAGGGTGAATATTTTCGTGATTGAGTGAAAAGAGTAGTTATATTGGCCTTGATGCTTTTTTTGATAATAAAGCCTGTAATGGCAGAATATATTGACATTTCGCTATCATACCCCACAACAATAGAAAAGGGGGATGAGGTTTCAATTACCTTTGAGATTATAAATAAATCAAATGATAGGCTTTGGGATGGAACAATAGCAATTGAAGAGCCATTTATGAGTAAGTACGGCTCTTTTGTCAGAATAAATCAAGATAATCAAAATTATCCTTTCAAATTTTCAATTATCGAACCAGGTGAAAGGGTAAAAAAGAAGTTTGAAATTACCTTTGAAAAAGATATCCCTCTAAAAGAACTGAAATTCAACATAGTATTAAAATGTGGAAAGGGCGCATGTAGGGGTGGATGCAGGCCATTTTATTTGGAAAAACCTATCACTATTTCTATAATTGAGAAAAGAGCAGAAGCGACCCTAAATCTAGATGTAAATGAGTATTCTGCTTATAAGGGTGAAACTATAGAGGTACCCTTCACAGTAAGGAATAATGGACAAATTCAAATAACAAATGCCAAAGTAGAAGTTAAGGGGGACCTTATATCTGATGAAACAGTTAAAATACCTTTCATAAATTCAGGTGACAGGATATCCGATAAAATACGTATTACAATTGACAATAACAGTGACAAAACTCAATTTAATCCGTTAATCATATTAAAATTCCAAGATCCAACTGGGAAAGAAGTTATATCCTACAAGACCATTACTGTTAGAGTAATGGAAAAGGAAAACATTTTAGAGTCTAATGATTCAGAGATAGATAGTGGGAATGTTAATGAGAATGTCAACAAGCCGCCGCCTAGTTTGTTTTACTTTTTCGTAGTTTTAGCAGTTGTTGCGATTATTGCTTTTCTTATCATTATAATATATATTTTTAAGCGATAATTTTTTATATACTACAAATTTTGTTCGATAAGGGTGAATATTTGTCGTCTAAATATATGCGTACTACTGAGTCAATATGCCCTATATGTCAAAAAAGAATCAAAGCCGATATCAAAGAAGTCGAAAATCAAATAATAATGGAAAAACAATGTGAAGAACACGGCTTCTTCTCAGAGATTCTTTCTATTGACGCAGAATACTATAGGAGATTAGAGCGACTTGACCATTTTGTTGAAAACTCAGTTGCGAGAAGGAAAATAAAGGATAGAGGTTGCCCATACGATTGTGGATTGTGTCCAGATCATCTTACCCCCTCAATTTTTGTTAATATTGATATCACCAATAGATGCAATATGAACTGTCCCATATGTTTTGCAAGTGCTGGCTCAACAAAAAGATTGTACGAACCCTCTTTTGAAGATTTAGTAAAAATGCTTCAAAAGATGACATCGATAAAACCAAACCCCCCTTTTGCAGTCCAATTTTCAGGCGGGGAACCTACTGTAAGAGATGACCTACCTCAATTGATCAAAGCTGCTAAAGATATGGGAATTCCACAAATTCAGGTTGCAACAAATGGAAAAAGATTCGCTAAAGACAAAGACTACTTAAAGAAGGTTATCGATGCCGGTATAAATACCTACTACCTCCAATTTGATGGACTATGCCCCTCGTCATATGAAAAATATAGGGGTTATGATACTTTTCCAGAAAAAAAGATAGTAATAGAAAATTTGAGAAATTTTGGAGAAACTAGCGTTGTTCTTGTTCCAACAGTTTCGAAAACGGTTAATGATGATGAACTCGGAGACATAATATATTTCGCAAGAGACAATTTTGAAGTCATTAGGGGGATAAACTTCCAGCCTCTTTCATTTTCTGGACGTGCCAGTAAGGAAGAAGTTAAGAAATATAGAATTACTATAACTGATTTAGTCACCCTAATTGAAGATCAAACAAACGGAGAAATTGGAAAAGAGGATTTTTATCCAATACCTTTTGTTGTTCCAGTATCTAGATTTGTGGAGTCATTGAGAGGAATTAAAATGCCTCATTTTACTACCCACCCCCAATGTGGTGTTGCCACATACGTATTTGTTCAAGATGGGAAACTAATACCTATCACTCGATTTATGGATGTTGAAGGATTTTTCGAATATCTAAATGAAAGAGAGGAAAAAATAAGATGTGGTGGAAAAATAACAAAGAGTATTGAAATATCCAGGACTCTCAAAAATTTAGGATCTTTTATAGAAAAAGAAAAAATGCCAAGAGATCTAAATCTTTTAGATATTGCCAAAGGCATCTTTTCAAGTGGGGGGAAGGAATATCTTGCTAAACTACACCGAAAATCTATATTTATTGGCACGATGCATTTTATGGACCCTTTTAATTTTGATTTAAGTAGGGTAAAACGATGCGCAATACACTATGCCTTGCCAGATGGCTCATTTATTCCATTTTGCACTTACAATTCAATCCACAGAAAGGATATTGAAAAACAACTGACTACGCCAATTAACGAATAGAATTTCACCGAAAGCTATTTATTAAGCCCTGAAATCTTGAAGATTGGTGAATCTATGAAAAAAGCAGGTATTGTATTGGCCCTGATATTTTTAATCACAATTGCTACATTTTCGGGGTGTATTTCTCAAAAGAAGGAAGATAACGGTGTTGACGTTAATACGACGCCACCAAAACAAGATGGAAAAACAGTATCATATCTTAAAGCCAAGATAAATATCTCACAACCGTATGATCTTTCAGATTTAAATTCATCTGGTCAAAAGGTCATAGTATTAAGGAATAGTGGTATGAGGCTTGAAGCCATAGTCACTTTATATGGATTGACGTATACATTTGATGATACTACAATGATCCCAATAATTGAAACACAGGAAGAAGCTATTAAAGCCTTTGATAAACTACCTAACGAGGCTAAAATGTATGTTATGGCCTCAGAAATTTATGACGAAAATGGAAAAGTAGTCGAAGGCGTATGGGGATCTGGAACTGTTGTTTGGGATGCCCACATGCGAGATAAAGTTGCATTGAGATATGCAAAGGAAGATGCAAATTACAATCTATATGGAACTGCTTATTTAATCATGAAAGATCAAAGAACAATTGTTACAGTCGATGAAAGCCCATATTTAAAAGGAGGATACGAATACTGGTGGATGCAGCCAGCGACTGACACTATCTCTTCAAAGAAAGCATTAGGCTACGGACCATATGCGACATTATATGCAGCACTTATGAGATCCTTGATGGTTCCGACAAAAGTAGTATATGGACTTTACTATGACATAGAAGAAGGCGGAGTATGGAAGCCTTACGCTTGGAATGAAATCTACTTTAATGGCAAATGGATTCCCGTTGACCCTTACAGGGAAAAGATTGGAGTGCTTTCAAGATACTACTTTGCATTGGACAAAACAGTAGATCTAGTGGATCTTGATTTATCTTGTTATAGGAGCAATCTAGAAGGAAAAGGTTGTAAGCCATTCGAGATTGAAATTCTAGAGCAAGGAACAGTCTTAGAAAGTGAAATCAAAAAATAATTTTTTTAATTTAAATATTTCTTTATTATATCCACAATTTTTTCAGCAAGTTTTCCTTTTTCATCTAGTGGTAAGTGAAAAACTTTTTTTGTTTTATCAATAACAAATACCTCGTTAGTTTTAGATTCAAAACCCCTGGATTCTTTTCCAACATCATTTGCAATGATCAGATTCATATTAGAGCGTTGGAGCCTATCATAAGCCTTTCTTATGAGCTGATCTTCAGATAAAGCGTATTCTGCTTTGAATCCAACGACGAAAGATTTTGATATTTTTGAGTATTCATCTATTATTTTTTTGTTTGGGATTAGCTTCATAGTAAAGGATTCATTTGAGGACATCTTCCCTGTTGCACAATTATCTACATGAAAATCAGACGTTGCTGCTGCAAAAATAGCGATATCAACTTCAGCATGTGACATTACAGCATTAAACATCTCTTCATATGTTTCTATCTTTTGGGTTTTAACATGAGAACTAAGATGAGTTGGCCCTAAAATTAAAGTAACATTTGCCCCCCTCATTTCAAATTCCTCAGCAATTTTTATACCCATTAATCCACTACTTTTATTTGAAATAAATCTTACGTCATCAATTTTTTCTATTGTGGTGCCTGCAGTTACTAAAACTTTCTTACCCACAAAATCTTTAACATGTAGTTTTTTTATAACCGCAAATACAATCTCTTCAATATCGGGAAGTTTTGCCTTATTCTCTTCAAATTTAGGTGTCAAAAACTCAACACCATGATTTTTGAGTTTTTCAATATTCTCAAGGATTAATGGATTCTTATACATCGAGCCGTGCATTGCTGGAACAATAATTATCGGTATCCTACCAAATCCAGTAGAAGCGACAGTGGTAACAGGTGTGTCATCTATACCTGATGCTATCTTTGAAATTGTATTTGCAGTTGAAGGGGCAATCAATATTAAGTCACATTTCTTAGAATGTTCCCCTGCGTATGAAACATGCTCTATTTTTCCGGTAATTTCTTCAACTACAGAATTTCCAGTTGCAAATTCTAGAGAGTAGGGATGGATAATTTTTTTTGCATCTGGGCTCATAACAACATAAACTTCAGCCCCATGCCTCATGAGTTCTCTAGAAAGTTTAACAGATTCGACGGCAGCTATGCTCCCAGTTACCCCTAAAACAATGCCCTTACCAGCTAACACATTTGACTTAGTTCCTTTAATTGATTTTCTGTGCATCACCATATGAATTACCTAAATCTTTATAAAAATTGTTATTATCTGACTAAATAGGGAATAAAATGACATACAATCTCTTAGTATATGACACGAAATATGGATCAACTGAGATAATAGCAAGATGGATATCTGAAGAAATGAAAGATATTGAGGTAAAAAAAGCTCAAGAAATCAAATCTATTAAAGATTACCAATTTATCATTATAGGTTCTCCTAATTATGATGATGAACCTCTAAAAAGTATAAGCCAATTTATAGAAAAATTCAAAGAGGATCTTAAAGAAAAGAAGATAGCGATATTTGTAGTGTGTAATGATTTAGAAGAGATGGAGTACAAGGGAAAAAAAGTTGGGGGCAAATATAATCTTGAGATCCTTAGAAATAGATTACCAACAGAAAATATTGTATTGGAAGAAGTATTTGGTGGTGTGCTCAATGCTAAAATTCTTGATGATGAAGATCAAGATAAAGTAGCAAAATCATTTAGTGGTATTGGTAGAGTTATAAAAAAAGAAGATTTGATTTTCATGCCGATAATGAATAAACTCGATTTAGGAAAATGTAAAGAGTTTGCTGAAAAACTTAATAATCTATAAAGGCTTTATATGTATAGTTCAGAATATTATGTTCCTTCACATATAACTGGATTTTTTGTTCCTTACTTTAGCGATGACTGCCTAAAAACAGGCTCAACTGGTGCGGGAGTTACTCTTTCACTTGGACTCAATACTAAAATTAATGTGTATAATGGAAATGGGAAAGTTAAAGTCAAACTAAATGGAAAAAAAATGACGCCATCAACAAATCCTATTTCTTTTAAATGTTTAAACATAATTAAAGAAAGATATCCTAAGTTTATAACTAACAAAGATGTTTTCATAGAGCAGGAAAGCGATGTTCCAGTTGGTTCAGGGTATGGTACTTCAGCTTCTGCCGTTTTAGGTATATGTTTTTCGTTAAAAGATTTAGTAAATATATCTGTTAAAGATTGTATAAGGATAGCTCATGAAGCAGAAGTGAAAAATCTAAGCGGTCTTGGGGATGTTGTAGCAGAAGTAAAGGGGGGAGTTGAAATAAGAAAAACTCCTGGGGTTGAAGGGATTATTGAAAATATTCCTGCCACGGGTCTTAAAGTATTAAGTGTGAGCCTTGGAATCAAGAAAACTGGTAGTGTTTTAGGGAATCAAGATAAAATCAAAATAATAGAAAAGTGCGGGACTAAATTATTAAAGAAGTTAGTTAATGAGCCTACTGTTGAAAAAATGATGGAATGTTCAAAAAAATTTACTTACAAAACAGGAATTCTATCTAGTGAAATTTTAGATTTAATTGAAGTTATTAGTGAGATAAATAGTTACAATGCCTCTGGTATTATGATCGGTGAAGGGGCTTTTACATTTATTATGGAAGAAGATGAAAAAAAAATAGTGGAACATCTAATAGACATTAAAGGAGATATAGTTATTTCTCCTATAGGTAAAGGATTATTATAGGGATATTATGGATATACCAAAAACTCATCCTCGCTATGAATCACTCCTACTAAGGGAAAAAATAACAGATTGTCTTAAAGAAGGCATTATTTCAGAAACTGGGATAGCAGCTCATGGAAGGGGAGAGGCATTTGATTATTTTTTAGGGGAAAAAACTACAAGAGAAGCAGATAAGGCGATAAAAGCTGCAGCAGAATTGTTATGCAAAGCAAAAAATCCCGTTGTATCGGTAAATGGAAATATAGCATGTCTTGTTCCAAAAGAGGTCGTGGAGCTTTCAGAGATTGTTCCTTTGAAGATAGAAATTAATCTTTTTTATAGAACTTATGAGCGAGAAATTAAAATAAAAAAAAGATTGGAAAAATATGGTGCCAGAAATATTTTGGGTGTAGGGAATAATGCAAATGAGTCTATACCGGGTCTTGATTCATTGAGGGGGAAAGTTTCTAGGGAAGGCATCTTCAGTTCTGATGTTGTTATTGTTCCTTTGGAAGATGGGGATAGGGCTTTAGCACTTAAAAAAATGGGAAAGAGAGTTATTGCCATAGATCTAAATCCTCTTTCAAGAACTTCATTGTGCTCAGATATTACTATAGTGGATAATGTAATTAGAGCAATGCCAAAACTTATTGAAGAGATAAAGAAATTTAAAGAGAAAAGAATAGAAGAAAATTTAGAGTTTGAAAATAGAGAGAATCTTAAAAAATCAATCAAAATTATGAAAAAGAATCTTAGTAATTGGGAAGTAAAATTTAGCCAAAGGTGATATTATTAGTAAAATAATTCTTCAACTTGCACTTGATATATTAAATCTTGATCGAGCTATTTCTATGGCAAAAGAAGCCGTTCCTGGGGGGATTGATTGGATTGAAGCTGGAACCCCCCTTATTAAAAGTGAGGGAATGGAGGCTATACGAGAATTAAAGCGTATTTTTCCTAATAAAAAGATAATAGCTGATATGAAAACTATGGATACCGGGGATTTTGAAACAGAAATGGCATCAAAGGCAGGTGCAGATATAATCTCCATATTAGGCGCTTCTGATGACAGTACAATAAAGGAAGCAATTAAAGCTGCAAGGAAATACAATTCAGAGATAATGATTGATTTAATAAATGTCAAAAATAAAGTTGATAGGGCCGCAGAAGTAGAGAAGATGGGTGCAAAATATGTTTGCATTCATGTGGGCATTGATCAACAGATGAAAGGGGAAAATCCATTACAAGACATAAAAGATGTCAAGGAAGCTGTTAATATCACAATTGCAACTGCAGGGGGATTAAATTCTGAGAACATACCAGGGGTAATTTCTGCAGGAGCGGACATAGTAATTGTTGGTGGAGCCATTACAAAAGCTTCTAATCTTCTTGATGCCACAAAAATAATTAGAAAAAGCATTGATCTTGTAGAACCTATTGAAAGTTTAGAGTTTAGAAAATATAAAAAAGAAGAATTGATTGAGGCCTTAAAAAAAGTTTCATCCTCAAATGTTTCAGATGCTATGCATAGGGGAGGGGCAATGAAGGGCATACATACTGTTGTGCCCGGACTTAAAATGGCTGGAAGAGCATTGACCATTAAAACTATGAACGGGGATTGGGCAAAGGTTGTTGAGGCTATTGATCTTGCAGAGGAAGGAGAAGTTCTAGTTGTGGATACCAATTCAGGCGATATTGCTATTTGGGGGGAGCTTGCAACTTGGAGTGCTGTAATGAGAAAGCTTGGTGGTGTTGTAATAGATGGCGCCGTAAGAGATGTTGATGATCTAAAAGAAATACGTTTTCCTATTTTTGCTAGATATGAAGTTCCGGATGCAGGGGACCCAAAAGGCTTTGGTGAGATTGGTTGTGAAGTGGTGTGTGGTGGGCTCAAAGTTAATAGAGGAGATTACATCATTGGAGATGACAGTGGAGTCGTAGTAATACCTCAAGAGGAAGCCCAAGAAATAATAAACAGAAGTATTGACGTCAAAGAAAAAGAGAATAGAATAAGGGAAGAAATTAAAAGAGGCTCAACTTTATCAAAAGTTCAAAAGCTTAAAAAATGGGAGAAGGTAGTTGGATAAAGTAGGGCAACGAAAATTTTATATATTACGTTTATACTTGATGTATCATAATCTGATATATCGGGGAATGATACATGTCTTTTGGTAAGTTCAGTAAAAGTTTTCATTATTTTCATATTTTAGATACTTTTGCCCTCTGGTTATTCAGTAAGGGGGAGCTTTGTGGGTATGATATTATAAAAGAGTATGAAAATAGATCCAACGGTAAATTAAAACCCTCACCAGCCCTAGTCTATCCATTACTTCTACTATTAACAACTGAAGGATTAATTGCAGAAACAAGTAAAGGATCAAGAGGAAAAAAATTTTACACGATAACCCCCAAAGGAAACAAGAAATTAAAAGAAAGGATGAACAGTATAAAAAAAGAACTTCTATATTATGAAGATTTTCTTAAAGAAGTTTTTGAGGTGCAGTAATGGCAGAACTAAAAGATACACTCTTTGGGAAACTTGCATTAATTGAATATAAGTATAGTAAAATTATAGTTATTACAATGCTACTTATTACAATTTTTCTAGCAATAGGTTCGCTAAATATTCGTTTTGAATCTGACTTTTTAAGGGAGTTGCCTCCTAACTTTGATGTTGTAAAAACTCAAAGCCTTATTAAAAGTGAATTTGGAGAAGAAGAAGGCATTATTATATTTTTAGAGACTAATCCAGATATCACTAATGATATTCGAAATAAACAAAGCCTAGAAAGTATATATAATCTAGAAACGCGATTGAAGTCCCGTCCAGAAATACTTAATGTTGTAGGTCCTGGAACCGTCTACTATTCTATTTTTAGAAGTATCCCTCCTGATGAAACAATCTTGAGGGAAGTCGCCAAAAATATACCAGAATTGATATCCACAGATTATACCTCAGCTATTATTGTTGTTAAGACGAGTGGGGTTAGAAGTGAAAAGGAAATCAATTCTGTCATTAATGTTGTAGAAGAAGAAATCAAAAAGGTAGAACTACACGGACTTAACTATAAAATAACGGGTTCACCTGTTTTAAATAAAACTATTATTAATGTTCTAAGAGAAGACGCATATAAAACAATGATTATATCTGCAATTATTGTATTTGTATTACTAACATTGATACTAAGATTCAAGTCATTATTTGTAATAGTGCCCTTACTTTGCGGGGTACTCTGGACTGTGGGCATCTTATCTTATGCTAGGATACCGTTAAGTATAATTACAGCTAGTATTGGTGCCATTATTATCGGTCTTGGTGCAGAATATGGAATATTTATGGTACTGCGTTACAACGAGGAATTAAAAAAAGGTAGACCTCATGAAGACAGAATTGTATCTATGGTTGCAGGGGTTGGTAGTGGCACCATTGGATCGAGTTCCACAACAATTGCAGGTTTTATGGCATTGGCCCTTTCATCAATGCCAATGATGATCCATCTAGGTATAGCTTTATCGTTAGGTATTGTCAGCTGTCTTATTGGAGCGTTAGTATTTTTACCTTCAATCATGGCATTGAGAGAGTGGTAGCATGTCAAGTTATGATAAACTAATTAAAAAATATGCAGAGATTCATGGGAAACACCCAAAAAAAATTCTCATATTATCATTTATAATCACAATTATTTTAGGTTCTGGAATCGCTCTAATGAAAATAGAACAATTAGAGGGTATAGGCCAGTTGCCAAGCAATAGAGAAGAGATGCAAGTGTTCCTAAAAATGGAGGATAAGTTTGAAAGATATAATTCGATCATTATTTTAATAAAATCAGATAATGTATTTTCACCGGATGTACTAAAAGAAGCATACTTATTGAATCAAAAATTGATTAATGTATATGGAATAGAGGGCTCCTCTTTTAATCTTAAACTTGATGAAATATACCTGCCAAAAGAGATCCTGATTAACAGACTCGAGGTTTCAGAAAGTCTTGGCTATATGTTGATTAGATTAAATGTAACAAAAGGCATAGACAGTGTTAGAGTCTATGATGATATAAAAGACATAATATCAAAAACTTCTTTGACCGTGTATCCTGGTGGCAGTTTGACGCTAAATAGAGAATTAACAAATATGGTTTTACCTGAATTATCCAAAATATCCTTGGTCGGTAGTATTGGCGTCTTGTTATGTGTTATTTTAACATTTAAGTCAATTAGATACGGATTAATCCCCCTAATATGTGTCGGATTGGGGATAGTGTGGATGATGGGGATATCCGCATTTGTTGGGATCTCACTTAGTTCTGAACTTGTTGGAGTAGTTTCAATGATGGCTGGGATAGGGATAGATTTTGCAATTCAAACGATAAATAGATATCTTCTTGAAAGAAGCCCCGTTATTTCTGAAAAGATAGAAAATACCCTTGAAGGGGTTATTGCACCAATTATAGTTTCTTCTATAGTTGCGGGTTTTGGTTTTGTTGCAATGCTAACAGGCTCTTTATCTCTATTGGATACCTTAGGGAAGATGCTATTTATTGGAGTATTCAGTTGCATGGGCGTGTCTCTTATTTTCCTTCCGTCTTTGTTGATAATTCAAGAAAATATATTTCAAGATACAGAAAAAATGATAAAGAAAAAAATGGAGGTATTATATGGAAAAAAGTAGTGTTTTTTTAATAGGGATTTTTTTAATGAGTGTTTTTGCGCCAGGAGTATATGGAAGTACGGATACAGTTATTTATTCAGGATATCTTCACGATAATGACTTCGTCTTTGTTGGGCCATATGCAATCTCTCTTATGGATTACAAAGACACCATAGCATCATTTATGGTCCTTGAAGGTACGGCTCCTGTTGGACCTTTAGGGGTGTATATATCGGAAGGAGAGTCCCTCAAAGTAAATGACATTACTATTAATTTAATTGACGTATCCAATGTAGGGGTTAATGTAATAATCAAAGGTCCTGTTGGGTATAAAATTGGCAGGAGCCAATATGAATTTGTAGTAAAGGAAATAAAAACAAATCCGTTGAATGTAGAGCCAGGGGAGCCTTTTAATCTTGAAATCTTGCTTTCAAATGAAGGGTCTATGAAAGCGTATACAGTTAAGGGAAGTCTAAATGTGCCACCTATTGGAGCTATGGTTCCATTTATGCCTGAGAATACATCTGACTCCACTTACATAGGGGATTTTGAAGCAGGGGCAAAAAAATTGATTTCGTTTAGATTGAGGGCAAATGAAAATATACCTGCAGGTAATTACCCAATGGCAATTGTTCTTGTTTTTTATGATGGAACAAATCCCTATCCAAGACCGTACACAATTCAATTTGGCCTTAGAGTAACAGGTAGAACAGAGTTAATGGTAGTTAATTTCTCATCTATGCCGGAAAATATAAGGCCTGGAAATGAAAATGTAAAGATAAAAGTTAATTTAGCAAATCAAGGAACTGAAAGTGCAAAATATGTAAAAGCATATCTTAATTTAAAGGAGCCTTTTACTTTATCAAAGTCTTATGAGAGCTCATATAATCTTGGAACTTTGCCAGGCGGGTATGCAAAGGATGCAGAGTTTCTAATAAATATAGACAAGTCTGCAAAAAAGATGACATATACTGTACCTATGATCGTAGAGTACAGGGATTCTTCTAACAATCTCCTAAAAGAAGAGTTTGAATTGAACTTAGATATAAAGGGAAAACCAGAGCTTGAAATAACTGAATATCGCTTTGAGCCAAAAAATGTAAGAACAGGGGGAAATGTAAAAATATATCTAACAATAGCAAACAACGGAGAGGAGAAAGCAGAATCTATAACAGTTGAGGCTATTGAAAGATCAGAACAACCTTTCGACTTCACATCTAAAAATGACTACATTGGAGTTCTAAATCCTGGGCAGAAAGCAGAAGCGGTGTTAAGTGCCGATGTGAAATCATCAGCAGAAGAAAAAATTTATCAGCTTAGTCTAAGAATTAGGGCTGTTGGAGACAAAGAAAAACAAGACTTAAATGTATACCTATTCCAAAAGAACGTAGATATTCCAGTAACTAAAACAATGAGTATTACAAAAATAGGCTTGATTGTAGGGTCTATATTTGTACTACTATTAGTGGGATACTACATATACAACAAGCATATAAAGAAAAAATAGGGAATCGAATTCGGTGTACATATGAAAAAGAGCCTGATATTAGTTTTTATTATTTTATTTTCTTTAATACTTCCAATTAATGTAGGCTCTTCCTCAGTTCCAAGAGACGACTTTTTTTTTGAAGAGGATAATGTAAAATCTATGATAGTTGTTGGTGAAAAGTCAACATCTTCTGATATAATCTCAGCTTCAAAGTTAGCGTTTCTTATCGCAAATCGGCATACTAAAAGAATTGAAAATACCATTTATGAAGAATATGAAGTATCTTTGAAAAATTTAAATGTGAGCGATGTTATAAGAATTGACCCTGCCAACACCACAGTGAATTCAATTAGAGTAGCTGATGGACTAAAATCCCTGTGGTGGGATGATGGATATAAGTATTCATCCTCTCTATACCCCTATGGAAATGGAAATAAGATATTTGATTATGGAGAAACGCATGAAGAGATTCTCATTAGGTTATCAGATACTGAGGTTCCTGATGACTATTGTCTTGATTTTAATGTTTCTGATATCATTTATAGAATAACAAATATACACACACCTTTTCAAAGGAAGGTATTTGCTAGATGTTTTGGACCGCTTTATGACATCCCCTATAGTTCTTATAAAGTAAGATTATTTGAAAAAGAGTATCAAATTATTTCTAATGGAGTTTACCGTTCTAAAGACCAAAGTATAAGATATTTTATCTATGGTATACCTATTTACTCCCCAGATACCATATTTAAAGTAGGGGATACGAAAATGTTCGGTTGGTACACTGTAACACTTTTAGACATACATAGCCCTACGACTGAAACAACTTCTAAGGAAGACAAATACAAAGTCAAAAGTAATGGAAGCTTCTCAGGTGAGTACAAAGTTTACCTTAGAGTTTCTGATTTCACTGGAAGGACTAATGAATTTTTAATGGTAATGGACGCAAATAGCTCAAGGTGTTGTTCATGTGTTCCTCTGTGTGATCCAAAAGGAGGCTATGGATCATTTACAACTAACCCAACAAAACAATATGAAAATGATCCATACTTCATCTTTGAAAGAGGAACTAGGGTAATTGATGGCCTTGAAGAAACTATATGGGCAATCCCCGTCTTTTACATAGATGGAATTAAAGTCTTTGAGGGGGCTAATAATGCCCTTCTTGCAGAGTTTGATGTCTATTCTCTAAAGGACTATGGCGCAATCGAGGAGTCTTCATGTTGTATGCCATTTGTAACATATCCTAATGATTACAATCTTACTATTTCTAATCTTTGGGAGGATGCTGTTGCTTTCGGTGTTGATCTTAACGGTGATGGAAATATATCCTCTGTGGAACAGCAGGTACCGGTGTTTGAAACCATAGGGGAAGAGTGTAATGCATCGATTAAGATTCCATTCTATTCACCAGTCTATATAAATCCTGGGAAAGACGGCATATTTGGAACCTGCGACGACTACCTTGATCTAAATCCCCTAAATCCAAGATTTAAGAAATGTAGTTATGACACAATTGATATAGTATTGTGTGATAAGATAGATCTAACTTGCTGCGATCCTCAAGTTGTTTATGGCCCAAAGAACTACTTCAAAATTGATATACTTGACTCAAACTATTATCAAAAAGATGGAAATGGGGTTGAGCTTACTATTAGTCAGAAAAAATCCAAATTATATTTATTCTACGATTCAACAGTAAAAATTGAACCAACTTCACTTATTAAAAGGGATATAGATGTTACAGGAACTGACAAAGCAAAGAAAAATCTAATCCTTATAGGAAATGAAAATAATAATCAGATGATAAAAGACCTCTGCGATTCAGGAATATCAAAAGTTGTGTGGTCAAGATCATTTGGTGAATGGGAATATTTAAGAAACGTCTTTTATGAAAACAGTGTTTTAATTGTGGGTGGAAAAAACAGCGAATCTACAAATAAAGCATTAGAGGACATAATGAAGCTACTGTTTATTTGATTGCCAGAACATCTTAGTTCTAGCATATACCCTCTCTGCAGAAAGAATATCTTTAAAAAGATCTTCTTCATTTTTTCTATCTTTTGATAGTATTCTTTTAGCTGTCCTTGGGCCTATTCCAATCCCTGCCAGAGTAATTATTGCTTTTTTGCCATAAGGTAAAATTAAATCAGCTGAGTCTTTTATTTCCTTCAAAGTCTTTTTTTCCTCTTCACCAATTTTTCCTCTGTCCCCTTTGCGGACTATTTCTAAATCTTCTCTTCTCCTCAAAATACCAATATATCTTGCACCACATTGTGGGCATTTGGGATTATCTTCAAAATTGTTTACAGAAAGAGTTGTTTTCCATTTCTTGCAATGAAGACACGCAACAGTAACTCTTTTTTCTAATAGTCTCTTCTTGAGATATTTTATGATCTCTTTATCGGGCCTTTTAGGGTATAGCAACTCAAAAGAAGATCCCTCTAAAAGATGTCTTGAAAAGATAGATGGTTCATTATTTCTACAGACTATGATTTCAATTCTTCCAGTTTGTATGTCCCTGATGAACTCTTTTATTGGCTCAATTTCAAGTTTATCATGATATATTTCATTTAGTGTTTCTTCGTATAGGGGAGTATTTTTATATAGTTTTAGTATATTTTTCATTAAATACTTCTCAGAGTTTGCTCTTATAACACCAAATCTTTTTGCTATTTGAATCATTTTCCACTCAAAGAGGGGAGTGTTCTTCAATACTATATCCAAAATAGGAATAACATGGTCTTCATTTAACTCAAGAAGTGTATTTTTTACTATAACTCCTCCATCCTTAACCCCTATAGGAAACTTAATCATTATGTGATAGGGATCTGTCCTCATACCTATTGACTCCCCAAATCTCTGGGCTAAAAGGGACGTTATGACCCTACCAAGAGTATCATTCGCTTTAGAACCGTTAAATGCATGGATAATTACAAACTCCCCAATATCTTCAATTACTAATGAATTTGTAGAATATGAAAAGTAGCTTGTCTGTTCTTTTAACAGATCATATAGAATTTTTTTAGTGTCACTTGTTAATGGTAAATTTTCTATCTTTGTTTTGTCACCGAATGTTTCAAAGACCTCTCTGGAGACAAATAACGGTACTGGAATCAGCTCCCCCTCCCAGGAAGGAATTGCTCCAACAGATCTAGTTTCAGTGACCTCTATTTTTTCTTCTTCAATGTTTAATACCTTCCATGTTCTTCCACGTACAATAAAATTTCCGCCTACCTCAATGTTTGATACAATAAAATTCTCATCTAATACCCCTAGTGAAGATCCTGTTCCGACTTCAACGACTCGATACTGTTTTGTATCTGGAATCATGGATAAATTCTCATAATAGTAAAAGAAACCTTGTTTTGATTTCTTGTAAGTCATTCCATTGTTAATCCAAATGAGTTTGATACTTTCCAAAAAATACAATACCTTCCAAAATTCCTCAAGTGACATATTTCTATAAGGATAAGCCTTTTTGAATAAGGAGTATGCCTCTTCAATTGATACTTCATTTCCCTCCATTGAAAGCCCGATTATCTGATGAGTTAGAACATCAAAAGATTTTTCAGGTATTAGCGATTTTTCAATTACATAATTTAATGCATTTTTTGCAATTACTGCAGATTCGCATATTTCTTCATCACTTGCTAATATCACCCCTTTTGAAACAAGATATGTCTTGTGACCTGCCCTTCCAACTCTCTGTAGGAGTTTTGATACTTGTCTTGGGCTACCATACTGAATAACTAAATCAACTGCACCAACATCTATCCCAAGTTCCATACTTGAAGTACATACTATACACTTAATCTCCCCATTCTTAAATCTAGTTTCCACGTCGATTCTAGTTTCTTTAGAAAGAGAAGAGTGGTGAACATCAATAAAATTCATTTCCATAAGGTTAAATCTCGATGATAATATCTCTGCCATCTGACGAGTGTTAACAAAAAGAAGAACACTCTTATGGCTATCAATTAATTCTTTAATCCTTCTAATTGAAGAAGCTACATATGGGGATATTTTTAGATTTTCTGCAACCATTATGTCTTCTTCAAATATCTCGGGTGTTTCAACTTCAATATCAAATTCCTTTTTTATCTGAGATTGAATTATGGTAACGTCTCTTCCTTCACCAACTAGGAATTTTGCAACTTCATCTTTTGATCCAACAGTTGCTGAAAGACCAATTCTTTGTATTCTCCCGTTTTTTAATCTTTCTAGCCTTTCAAGAGCTAAGCTTAGCTGAACGCCTCTTTTATCTTCGGCTATCTCATGAATTTCATCAACTACTACTGCAAGTAATGATTTTAGATGCTCCCTTAGTTTCTTCCCTGTGAAAAGTGCTTGCAATGTTTCAGGAGTTGTGATCAAAATATCAGGGGGTTTGAGGCTCTGCCGACGTCTTTCGCTTTGAGTTGTATCCCCATGTCTTGCTTTTATTGTAATCTCCATAGCATCCCCTATTTTTTCTAATCTAAGAAGTAGATCTCTATTAAGGGCTCTAAGTGGGGCAATGTAAAGTACTTTAATACCTGGCGATTTGTTATCTTTAACTAGTTTTAAAAGAGGGAGTATTGCAGCTTCAGTCTTCCCTGAACCAGTTGGTGCCATTAACAATACATTTTTTCTATCTAAAATCTCCTGAATTGATCTATTCTGGATATCAGTAGGGGATGTAATATTAAATTCATTCAAGACGGTGACGATATCGCTACCCAAAAGATCAAAACTCACAGACACACCTACTAAAAGTTTACCAAAGCATTTTTAAGTTTAATTTATTGGTTTTAAATTATGGACTTATACCCTGTGATTAATAAGCCTGCAATAGTTATCGAATCAGATAAGAAGTATCTTGTTGTTGCAGACTTGCATCTAGGTAAGGAGTATGAATACTATAAAAAGGGAATAAAGGTACCAGATATTGGCCAAAAGATGAAATTAGAGTTATTGAAGATTATTAAAAGAAAAAGTATAGAGGAACTTATTATTTTAGGGGACATAAAACATAATCTCCCATTTACATCATATTTTGAAAAGTTAAACCTTCCAAAATTTTTAGAGTTTAATATCCCTGTAAAAATAATCAAAGGAAATCATGATGGGAACATAGAAGAAATAGTTCATAATGAAGTCATGAAGTCATTTAAAATCGAAGATCATATATTGACACATGGCCACATTCTTATAGAAGGTAACAATTTGATTATGGGCCACATCCATCCAATAGTTGAATTTGTTGATTCGAATGGAAAAATAACTCGTATGAAATGTTTTCTCAAAATAGAAGGATCACAAAATGTTATTATTTTACCATCTTTTAATCCAGTTATTGAAGGCGTATCTATAAATAAAGAGGGAGAGGCTATACCGGGCCCCTATTTTGATAGTGGCAGATTAGAAATAAAAGATTTCGATTGTTATCTTCTTGACGGAACATATATGGGGAAAATCAGGGATATTTACCGCTGAATTACTCCACAATCATCATCTATGGCCCTAATTGCATCTTCGATTAACATTCCTTCATTTTGATCTATATATTCTTCAATTTTTTGCAATAATATGCACTCTTCAATTTTTTCAGACTTACAAAATACTAACTCTTTATTAATCTCATTTAGTACCATAACAGCAGTATCCCCGAGCTCTTTTGAAACTTCAAAACACTCTTTGATTATATTATTAAAAAGAACTTCACAGTTTTTTTCGATGTAGAGTTTATTATGATAAATGTTACTGATTACATCAATTAATTTTGCATATTTATCAAGTCTATTGATGTAGTACTTCTTTGTTTTTATCACTATATTTTTAATCATTGCACCTGAGATAGTTTCCTTTATTGGGACATTGATAAGCCCAAGTTTTTCTATATTGCACATTCTGTTCTTTTCGTAAAGCTCAGTTAATATTGTTTCTTTTAGAGCATCTGCAAATTTCTTCACTGAGCCATATTTCTGTACTTCGTTAATGTGGGGTATTAACTGATCTGATTTTAGGTATATATCCAAAATTTTCTCCCCAGCTTCCTTTGTATCTGGACGCCCTATTCTAATATGTTTATCGATTCTTCCCGGCCTTAGTATTGCTTGATCAATTATATCTGGTCTGTTTGTAGCTATTATGACAATTACGTCTCCCATCTCTTCAAGTCCATCAAGTAGCTGTAAGAATTTATTTACGATTGGATTTTCTAACCTAGCCGCTTCTGAACCAGTTTCTCTTTCAGGAACTAAACTATCAAATTCATCGAAAAATAAAACTGATGGGGCTTTTTCTTCGGCATATTTAAATAATTCCTCAATGTTTTGTTGTGTTTCTCCAAACCATTTACTTCTAAGCTCTTTATCAACATTAATAAAATTTCTAGAAGAAATGGACGCCGCAAAACGTGCGATTAGTGTTTTACCGCATCCAGGGGGCCCATAAAGCATGATACCTTTTGTTCTTTCAATTTTCAATTTCTGAACTTTTTCTTTGATAAAATCATAGCTCAATGCAGACCCAACAGCTTGATCTATTTCCAAAATGGCTTCGTCAAGTCCACCTATATCTTCTCTTTTCACCTTTGGTTTTTTCACAAGGAGGAGATCATCACCATATTTCACATTAAGTTTAATATCTAGAATTTCCCAATCTTTAGAGTTTCCAAATAATGTTACAGTCGCACCAGCTTTAAGGTATTCATTTTCAGAATCTACAAAATCACCAATATCAAGCATCATTTCATGATAGGTGTCAAATCTAACAGTTGCATATTTGCCTTCAATCTTTATTATCTCTCCAAGTGTTGTGTCAACGATTCCAGGGTGTAAGTCACTAATTACAAATTTTCCCCCATCTTTTGACTCAATGAATTTGTATCTTATTTTGTCTCCTTTATTAACTTCTATATCATCGATCATATAGGCAATGATACGATAGTTAAGATAATCAAAAATTTCATGCATACCTTCTTGATCAAGAGGCCTTACATACACCCCTATAAGAAAGGGTGGCTCGTTTAGTGCCCTTATTCTCTGTTCAAGTCTATTAATACGGCCTTCAAGAAAAATCTTAATTTCATTTTTTAACATTTCTCGTTCATGTTGTATTTGGTTTACGACTTCCTGAGCTGATTCTATTAGTTTTTTAGTTTCTTCTTTTTCAAGAACTTTCTGAGAAATACCTTTTTCTTTTAAAATTTGAATTAAATCGAAATATCCGTATTCTTCTCTAAGATATGATCTAATTTCTTCAGTTTTTTTTAAATCAGAAGATTCCACAATTAAAAAAAGGCAATTTCTTTTAAAAGTCTTTTGAAAATAAAACAATTTTAGACAACTTATACAAAAGCTGAACTTCCGTAACCAAGTAATCTAATGTATAATCCAGTTGCAAAAAATAAAATAGAAACAAGCATTGTGATATAATCCCTTTTTCTAAGGGAAATTTCTTTCAAAAATGTTCTTTCTCCGTATCCAAAACCTCTTGACTCAATGGCAATTGCAAGTTCTTCAGCCATTCTTATAGATCTGATAATAAGAGGGGTGATTATGGGGACATAATTTCTAATTCTTTTAAAAATTGGGCCTTTATCAAGCTCTAAGGCTCTTGATCTCTGGGCGTCCATTATTGTATAGGTTATTCCTGCCAAAGTTGGAACGTACCTTAAAGATATTGCTAAAGTCAAGCAGTATTCATATGGGACTTTAAATTTCATAAGCCCTAAAACAAGATCACGCTGAAGCGTAGTCATTAATAATAAAAATGTTGCAGTAATTATGGCAAGTATTCTAAAGGTCATTGAAAATCCCATTCTAATGCCATCTTCACTAATTCGTATCTTCCAATATTCAAAAATTATATTCCCTGTTGGTTGGAAGAATGGCCACAATATTAAAGACATTAGAATTAGAGGTAATACGGGCTTTATGTACATTAAAAGTTTTTTAATTTTAATTTTACAAAGAAACTTAATTATTAACAGAACGCTAAGCGCTATAACTCCTAGATAAATTGGGTCTTTGTACAAGAGTGCAAGGCCAAAAATCGATGCAAGAGTAACAATCTTTGTTCTTGGATCAAGGCTGTGAAAAAATGAAGATTCCTTGACGTACATCGAGTAACTAATCATAATAAATAAATAAAAGATTTAGATTTAAATGTTTAGGATTTATCTATTCCAATGATTACAGTTCCAAGTTTTTCTCCATTAATGTTATACTTCTCTTTAAAGAAAAGATCTGTTGGAACACAGAGGCTTGCTGAAATTCCATTTAAATCTTTAAGTTCTTCGATTTCTTGTGCAGGTATCACAAAGTATGGTTTCCCTTGAGTTTTTACATTAGTGAATATAACAAACTCTTCTCCCATAAAAAGAACGTCATTTCTATTTTTATATTCAGGTATCTCATCTTTTCTTAAAAGCTTGCCAAGAGTATTTCCTGAAGGATCTTTCATTAACGTTAGGCTTTGACCATGTTTTCTTTCAGAAAATGTCTCATCAATAAAAGTCAGAAAGATTAATTCTTTTGATAGGACTTTCCAAACACCTTCATTTATAAAGTCCATCATCCCTCCAGCAGCTTTATTTTTTTCTGCTTGGATCTCAAATTCTCTGATCTTGCTTATCTCTTCTTCAGAAAGAAGAAAGGCATCTAAAATGCCTTTTATAGATTTCAATTTTTTCAATATATCGTCTTCAACAATCATGATTATCCTCAAAGGTAGCCTTTTGCTTTTAGAAGTTCAGCGTTTAATATTCCTCCGCCTGCAGCACCTCTAACTGTGTTGTGAGAAAGACATACAAATCTTATGTCAAATACTTTGCATTCTCTTAATCTACCTACTGTTACAGCCATACCTTTATCCGAATCCCTATCTTTTCTTGGTTGAGGTCTATTGGGCTCTTCTCTATAGATGATTGGTTGTTTTGGTGCAAAGGGCAAGTTTAATTCCTGAGGTTCAGCTCTAAATTCTTTCCATATTTTTTTTATCTCCTCAAGTGAGGGCTTTTTTGCGCCAAATTCGAGACTCACACAAGCAGTGTGGCCATCTATTGCAGGTACTCTATTGCAGTGGGCAGAAATTTTGATACTTGTATCATTGACAATTTTTCCATTGACAATTTTTCCCATAATTTTTTGAGGTTCTATTTCTGATTTTTCTTCTTCTCCAGATATAAATGGAACAATATTGTCTATCATATCAAGTGAAGGTACCCCAGGATATCCCGCTCCAGAAACTGCTTGCATTGTTGTAATAATCATTCTCTTTACTTCGTATCCTGACTTAATTAGTGCATAGACAGGTGCCATATAACTTTGTAGTGAGCAGTTTGGTTTTACAACTAGAAATCCCTTATCCCATCCATTAATCTTTTTTTGGTGTGGGATTACTTCAATGTGATTAGCATTAATCTCAGGGATTAACATTGGGACATTGTCAACATGCCTATTAGCTGATGCATTAGAAAAAACAGGTATCCCTGCCTTTGCATATGATGCTTCAAGTTCTTTTATTTTTTCCTTTTCCATTTCAAGCGCTGAAAAAACTAAAGAACATTTGCCAATAGCTTGGCTAACATCATTTGCATCCCCAACTATAAGATTTCTAACTTTTTCTGGAGGATCTGTTACCATCTGCCATTTGCCCATTACAGCTTCTGCATAGCTTTTTCCAGCACTTTTAGGTGATGCTGCTACATATGTCACATTAAACCAAGGATGATTATCAAGTAATCTTATATAATTTTGACCTACCATTCCTGTAGCTCCAATGACACCCACGTTTATCTTTTCCATAAAATTCACCAACTCTAAATTACGTAATTCTTTAATACCCCTATTCCTTCAATTTTAGCCTCTACTATGTCTCCCCTGTTCATTGGTCCAACTCCAGGTGGTGTGCCAGTTGCAATGACATCACCGGGCTCAAGAGGCATTATTTCAGATATAAATTCCAATAGTTCGTAACAATTGAATATCATGTTTTTCGTTGAAGAATTTTGTTTTGTGATTCCATTTAATTTCAAGGATATTGGAAGATCAAATGGATTTACACTAGTTTCAATCATAGGGCCTATCGGGGCAAAGGTGTCGTATGATTTGGATCTAGTCCATTGTGTATCCTTTTTCTGTAAATCTCTTGCAGTTACATCATTAAACACTGTATACCCCAATATATACTCTTTAGCTTCGTCTTTTTCAATATTTTTTGCACGCTTTCCTATGACTATTCCAAGCTCTGCCTCATAATCGACTTGATTTGAAGTTTCTGGGTATATTATAGGGTCTTCTGGACCAATCACAGTGCTTGCTGGTTTTATGAATATGATGGGGTTTTTTGGTATTTCCATTTTAAGCTCCTTTGCATGATCTCTGTAGTTTAGACCAACTGCCACAATCTTTGTTGGCATCGTTGGCGGAAGTAATTTGACTGAACTAGGATCTATCTCAGTTTCAGTAACTTGAAACTCTGAAAAGAAATCCCCTTTTATTTTTTTTATTGTGTTGTTCTCAAAGATTCCATTTTCTATTTTGTCATTATTGTTGTATCTAAGAAGCTTCATCAATCCCACCTTTCTACTTTACTATTGCAAATACATCACTCATTATTGCTGCAGCTGTTTCTATCTGGCCTGCACCTCTTCCCATTACAGTTATGTCTTTGGATAAATCTGTTTCAAACACAGCAACATTTAAAGTTCCTGTTACCGCAAGTGGCGAGTTTAGAGGAACTGGTGTTGGTTCAACTTTTGCACCTTTTTCTGTAACTTCAACGAGCAATTTTATTATATTTCCTTTATTCTTTGCAGCTAAGACATCTTCCATTGTTACGCCGGTGATACCTTTAACTTTAACATCTTGAAGTGTCATAGATTTTCCCATTAAAGCATTTGAAAGTATAGTGGCCTTGCATGCTGCATCCCAACCTTCAATGTCTTGGGCAGGATTTGCTTCAGCATACCCATTTTCTTGAGCTTCTTTTAATGCATCCCCAAACTTCTTTCCTTCAAATGCCATGTTAGAAAGTATATAATTTGTAGTACCGTTTAAGATTCCTTTAACAGAGATAATTTTATTCCCTTTCAGAGCTTCTTGGGCAAGATTTATGACCGGCATTGTTCCCCCAACAGTTGCTTCGTATCTAAATTCTTTGCCACTTTCCTCTTTGGCTTTGATTACTTTTTCATAGTAAAGGGCCAAAGGTCCTTTGTTAGAAGTAACAACATGCATTCCTCTGTCAAAGGCTTTCATAATGTGATTCAATCCAGGTTGGGCATCTTTAATATTTGTTGGAGTGACTTCAACTACTATATCGGCATCCATGTTTTCTACTGCCACTTCCCCGTTCCATTTTTTATTTTTAGACGAATCAGGATAATTTATCACAGGTGATCTTTCTTTATTGTGGTCCATTAATTTAGTAAGATCAATTCCATCTTTGTCATAGATAGAATTCAACATGTCAGCAACACATACAATCCTAACATCAATCCCATAATTTTTTTTGTATTGTTCTGCTTTGTCTCTAATTACCTTGCATACACCCTTACCTACAATGCCAAATCCAACGACGCCCAAACGTACTTTTTTCATAGCAAACATCCTCTTAAATATAGTGAATACACTAATTTTATTCTTTATTTAAAAGTTTCGGGAAAGTAATTATTTTTATTTTTTTAATTGTACTGAAAAAAATCAATACCGAAACGCTTTTAAAAAGGCTTAATGAAAGAGAATAAAGCTATATTTTAGAAGGTGAAATAGAATTGGAGCTACCTTTTTGTGAGATTTGTTTGAAGACCGGAATGCTCTGCCCAGGATGTACTGCAAAAATTAAAGATGGCGAACTTAGTGATAACGACCTTGAAATAGCTAAAGAACTTTACAGGCTTTCCCAAGAAAATAAAGGCCTTAAAGATGTTAAATTTAAGAGAAGTATTAAAGTTGGCAATCTTATAATTATTCTCATTGAAGCAGGAGAGATAGGAAGTATTATTGGTAAAGGTGGCAATGTAATAAGAGGATTAAGTAAAAAATTGAACAAAAAAATAAGGGTTATTGAAGAAAGTAAAGATGTTAAAAAAGTTTCTGCAGATCTTCTATACCCAGCAAAAGTTTATGGGATAAACATTGTTTACATGCCTGATGGTACAATAATTAAAAGACTCAGATTGGGAAAAGAATTTGAGCGAAAACTTCCTATTGCAACAAAAAGTGTAAAAGAGATACTTTTGTTGGTCACTGGCGAGAATGTCGATATTGTATTTGAATAATTTTTCTAATACTTTCTTTTTATTATAAAATCACAAAGTTCAGTTAAGAATATTTTAGATTCTTCTTTCATGTTTTGATCAATGGATTTTTTAGCTGTTTTTATGAATTCTGACTCCTTTTTTATACAGTAATCTAAAGCACCACATTTTTTCATTATCTCTTTTATTTCCACAATATCTTCAAAAGAAGCATTTCTATTCCCTAAGATTGCCTTAACCTTCTTCAATTGATGCTCATCTGCTAATTCAAGGGTTTTGATTACAAGTAAAGTATTTTTACCTTCTTTGATATCACTGTCAATAGGTTTTCCGGTTGTATCTTCCTCTCCAAAAACTCCGAGAATGTCATCATGCACCTGGAATGCTCTTGAGAGGTTTATGGCATATGTATCTAAAGAATTTATATCGGCCTTTTCCGTAAAAAGAAGTCCAACTCTTAATGGATATTTAAAAAGTATTCCAGTTTTATGGTCTATCATATCAAAGTATATGTCTTCATTCCCGCCATTTTGCTCCATTAGAATGTCTAATAGCTGGCCTTCATTTAATATTTTATACATCTCTCTCTGCATCATCATTGCTTTTGTAATAATTTTGTCTTCAAATCCGCATGATCTTATTGCTTTGCCACTTAAAGCATAAAGTATGTTGGAACCTAGAACAGAGAGAGCATAAGAATATCTCGAGATTGCCCTCTGTATCATGAGTAATTGGGAAAGTCCATCTTTTTTAATCCAATTCTCACCATCATGGTAAGGTGAAATGTCAAATCGTGTAGACTTCAAAAATTTATCTGCATATATTGCATTAAAAGTTTTTTCTCCGTGTCTTATTATGTCTTCATCCATTGAATCATCTAGAATGAGAGATGAAGAATGAAGAAGCTCAAATGCTATTGAAACTCTTAATATATTTGGATTATAGTCTGCATACCCGCAATAAGCCATAATGCACATTATTGGCCTAAGTCTTTTCCCTCCAAGTAGGGTGTGGTGTCTTATGTCTTTATAGAAATCAAGCAAGACATCATTTTCCACAGATTGAAGTTCAATTTCGAAGAATTTTTTAATCTCATCCTCAACTTCTTTTTTGAGTTCACCGGTGGCTTTTATAAAGTCCATAGTCACACCTTTAACAGATTTTTTACCTTTAGTTTAAATAAGTTTTGAAGATATCTTTTAAAGAGAAGCATACACATCATTTTAGATGGCAATAAAATATACCGATGCTAACTCAAGCTATACTGGGAAGTTAGCAAAGGGTTGTAGATTGTGTATTAAAGGTAAAAAATCTGTGCTATTTGTCACAGGACTGTGCAATATTAACTGCTATTATTGTCCAGTTTCAAACGAAAAAAAAAATAAAGATATTTCCTATATTAATGAGAGGAAAATAGAGAAAAAAGAAGATATTCTTGAAGAGGTAAAAGCTTGTGTTTCAAAAGGGGTCAGTTTTACTGGTGGAGACCCCCTATTAAAAATAAATAAGTGTCTTGAATATGCTAAATTAATCAAAGAAGAAGATAGTAAAAGCCATATTCACTTATATACAGGAACTACAGATAAAAAAATCAATAATTTAAAAAAATTAGAAGGGTATGTTGATGAAGTTAGATTTCATGTAAAGAATGAAAAGGAAGTTGAAGCATTAAAAAATATTTTGGACATGGATTTTAATTTTGGAATTGAAATACCCTCAATACCTTCTGAATTTGAAAGGATAAGTAAAATAATAAAATCAGCCTCTTCATCCGGATTTTCATTTATCAACTTAAATGAGTTTGAGTATACAGAAACAAATTGGGATAATCTGTCTAAAAGAGGATTTAATTTTGATAATGACACTAGTATGGTGGAAGGAAGCAAGGATCTTTCAATACATCTCCTAGAAGAACACCAAGATCTTCCAATATCTATTCATTTTTGCCCCTCCGTTCTTAAGGATGCGATTCAACTAAGGAGGCGCTGGGAAAGAAGGGCAAAGAAAACTAAAAAATATTATGAAGATATTGAAGATTGCCTTATTGTAAAGGGTGAGTTAACTGGAGATATTATAGAAATAATAAAATATCTTAAAGATGAACTTAAAATCTCAAAAAAGATGTATGAAGTTGATAAAAATAAGGTATTTACTCATTGGGCAATAGCAGAGGAGATATCAGAGAATAAAAAGTTATCAAAGAAAATCAAAACAGCAATAGTAAAAGAATATCCAATCTATAAAAGATTGATAGTGGAATATATTCCACTTTAAAATAATTTTTTAGTAATACTTGAGGATTTTGGCAATTTGGGCTTTCTTGTCAAGATTCCAATTAACACCCCAAGTTCCATTGTAACTGCACTTAACAATACCCCAAACAATATATAGATTGTAGTTGAGACGCTAGATTTAGTGGATCCAATTGCTATTTTGACTAATTCGATACGGGCATCAACTTCGTTTACTTTTTCTGTTAATCCAAGTTTCTTATAAGCTTCTTTTGACTTTTCATATTGTATTAGTGCATTTGAATAATTTTTATTGGTATAATACTCATTTCCTAAAGAATAATATTTTTCTGCTTCTTTAGCTAGGGCAGAATCTTTTATCGAAAAAGAAACAGATTGTGTTGTAGCTTTTTTATTACCAAATGCATCAAAATATTCAACTATGATATCCGCCCTATAGTTCCCCGAAGGAGCACCATTTTTTGCAGCAATATTTAATGATATGTTTCTTGATTCATTTGATCTTAACATTCCTACTGAGCTTATGTCAAAGGAGGAAGTATAATTATTATTTGAAGGAGAGCTAAGTTTAATACTGTTGGCATATCCCTGTCCATGATTTGATATTTTAAATGGTACATTTACACTTTGCCCAGGATACATCTCATTTGGATAAGAAGACAATTCAATTTTAACTGAAGGAAATTCCTTAACTACCTTGAAATCGATAGATTTCATTAATAGGTAAGGTTTACATCCTTGCCTGCAGTTTCCAATTTCACCCTTAATCTTTAAAGGGATTTTATAAACACCTGCCTCGGCATTTGGAGACACTTCAAGGGACAATCTTACAGATACTTGGTCTTGAACATTAATGCTATGATCCCCATCCCCCGGAGCAAATTCCTTTTCTCCGTCTATTATTTTGATGTATTTTTTAATTTCTATGGGGGCATCACTTAAATCTATCAAAGCTTTAAGATCCCAAAGCATTTCAGATGTTGTATTGTGTAATTTTACGTCTATGACTACCACCCTATTAGGCTCAATTTCCAAAGGATGGATTAATTCAATCTTTGGATCTGCATCTGCAGCCCCACAGAAAGGTAGTATTAAAATTAACGAAATAAACAGCAAAGATAAGGTCTGCTTCATCATGAAGGATAGTATATAATAACTCTTTTAAGCGTTACCCTAAATATTATTCTAATGAATAGACGTTTTTTGTCAATTTTCACCTGTTTGATTCTTATATGTTCGCTAAATTTCGTCTGTGGGATAGATGAAAAGAAAGATGTAACTATAATGATTCACCTATATGAAAAGGAAAAGGAATCATATACCATATCAGGCGATATTTACAACTATGAAATTAGGCTCGTTGATACAGATATTTGTGATAAGGACTTATACGTGTCCTCTTGCATCAATACAATTGAGCTAAACATAGTACAGAAAAATAAATACACTAACGAGGTAATAAAAACTGTAGTTGTTCCAGACATTGTTAAACTTAGGGATTTTCCTGTTGATATAGATTTTGAAGATATCAAATTTGATAGTTTGTATGTATTTACCATATATTTTGATCAAGGTGCTGCAAACTTTAAGGTGAGCTATACAAAAAAAGATGTCTTGAGAAATATGATCCCGATATATTCTGGAGAAATGGGTGAAAATCCCTTCTTATTATACTTTGGAGAAACTGACAATTTATACACAATGACCATTAATAGAAGTGAAAGTAGACTTATTGTTAATGTCAGGAACAATCAAGATTCAAATACATTATACGGCCTTCAAGATGATATTCTACCATTTGGAAAGATAATGGTAAAAGTACTAAATCAAACAGATACTGGAATAAAATTCATCGTATATTCTAATTCAAACATCAAATCTTTATCAAAATCAAATACCTCATTGAAGAAAGGAGAGGCTGGAAACATTGGTGGAATGGATTTTAAGATTTCTGATTTGGCAGTATTATTAGTTACAATAAATGTAGAAAACAAAGATTATGCAATCAGAAATAGATCTTTCAAAAACATTGGTGGTTATATCTTTGAGGTAAGTGGTATCACAGGAGATACTGCTAATTTAAACATTTACCATTCACCTTCTGTCAATTTAGTAGATTACAATCCGAACATTATCCTTACTGTTACTAAAAAACTTGAATTCTATGAAGGGGATATATTCGAAATACCTTTCACTGTTGCAAATATAGGAAAAGTTGGTGCAAAAAATATTACAATTAATTTAGAGAACTCTGGTGAGGACATCATAGAAGGAACTTGGAGAGGTACATTAAATCCAGAAGAAACTAAAGACCTTAAATTTAAAGCAAGATTTAATAGCGAGGGTGAATATGAACTTGTTTTTAATGTAAACACCGCTCAATACTCTGAGAAATTTCAGGAAAAGGTCAACATCAAATCTAAAGTAACTTCTATATTAAAAAAAGGCACGATGAATTCCTTAATTTATATCACAAGAGGCTATATCTTGACCCAGGACAGGATTAGGATGGTCCAAGACTCTATTAATATCTTCTTCCTTATTGGGATTTTATTATCATCAGGAATCATTTTAAACTCGGCCAGGCAGAATCTTCCAACTGTTGAGAAATCAAAAGATTCTCCGAAGAAAAAATCAATAAACAGAAAAGATCAATCGATTAAATCAAAAAAGGACGAAGTTACTATAAGTCAAGAAAGACTTAAAGTTTCTAAACAAAGAAGGGCACAAGGTCTCAAAAGAGAAAGTATTAAAAAAAGAGAAAAATAATTATTTTCTTTTTCTCATTAGTAGGTAAACTGAGCCCAACAAAGTCCCTCCAAGAATTCCAACTTCCTCGAAGGGGACATTTTTATTTCCATTATTTGGTTGCTCTGCCTCTGGTTTATCCACAGTTGTAGTATTGTTTTCAGGTAAAATAATAGCTTCTTTTTTTTGGAGTAAGCGGTATATATTATTGTCATTGGAACCAATTAATATATCTAACTTACCGTCCTTATTAATATCTTTAATGAAAAAAGTTTCAATCCACCCATGGGTCTGGAATGAGTATTTTATATCCCCTGTGTTATAATCAATTATATACAATGTATTGTCTTTGCACCCTGCGATCAAATAGTTTTTATCTTCTTCCTTCATTGCCTCTATCTTGAATATTCGATCAGGTAGATCAAATCTTTTAAGGTAGATTCCTTTTGAGTCAAGAACTATTATCTCCCCTTTAGTGCCAGCAAGGATTAGCTCTTCTTTCCCATCATTATTAATGTCAAAAAATGTTGAAGCACTAGACTCCGCTTCAGTTCTAAACTCCCACATCTGCCCTAAATTTCTGTTAAGTGAATAAACAACAGTTCCCTTCCATGTTTGGGTGTCCTCCCTAAACCATCTTGAAACATGGATCATATTGTTATATTTATCAAGATATAGATCTCTTAAAATATGATTTGTTTCATAGGATTTAGTTAGTTTGCCCGCACCGTCAAGTATGTATGTATTGTCCCAAGATACCACCATGACCTCATTTATCCCGTCATCATTTAGATCAACTATTAGTGTTCTAAAGTTGTATCCTTTTGTTTTGTAATTCCATAATAAATTCAACTTATCATCAAAGAGATAGACATTACCATCATCTGCACCGACAAGCGTCTCAAAGATTCCATTAGAATCTACATCACCAATATCTATATCAAGAACTGAACCCAAAATAGGAATGATAGCTATTTCCTTCCCATTGTTATCTAAAATGTAAATTAAGGCATTGAATATTTCATTCTTTGAAATAACTCTATTCTCAGTCCCTAGAATAATTTCATTTTCAGCTGAGCCATAGATATCCATTACTTTAATCATGGAAAATGAATTATTTGATTCAAGAGTCCATTTAGAATTTCCTTTATCATCAAGGCATAAAAACTTTTTACCTGCCGTATAAGCAAGTATCTCATAATTTCCATCTCCATCAAGATCATTTGCCATAATTTCGAGTATATCGAATTCATCCTTATGAATAATGCTGCTTTCAAATTCAATTGCCATCACTGAGGAGATCATTCCAAAAGAGAATATTAGGAGAGTTATTATTGACATGAGTTTAAATTTCATATTATCACAAATCAGATTGATTATTCTTTTATTTAAAACTATTCTTATATTGGTGCCGCTTTAATTTTAAAAATATGTAGAGTATATAATTTATTATCCAAAACTTTTTAAGGTTTGTTTTGAGAAATAATTTAGGTGTAGTTATGCCTCAAGACAAGGAAAAGAAATTTATCTTATTTTTTGAAGAAATAGATATCGATGATATTCCTTTAGTAGGTGGTAAGAACGCCTCTCTTGGAGAGATGATAAGGAACTTAAAAAATAAAGGGATAAAAATTCCTGAAGGATTTGCTATAACGTCCTATGCTTATGATTATTTTATAAAAAATGCTGGAATTGAAAAAAGGATTAAGGATATTCTAAAAGACGTTGACACAAATATCTATGAAAATCTGGCAACAAGAGGAGAAAAGATAAGACATACAATAATTGAAGCTGAATTCCCTGAAGAATTAAAAAATGAAATAATCAAGGCCTATAGTAAGCTAGAAGAAATGTATGGAAAAAATGTTGATGTTGCAGTTAGGTCATCGGCAACCGCTGAAGATCTTCCAGATGCTTCTTTTGCTGGCCAGCAAGAAACTTTCTTAAATATTTCTGGTGCTGAAGCACTCATTTTGGATTGTAAAAAATGCTTTGCATCCCTATTCACAAACAGAGCCATATCGTATAGGCATGACAAGGGGTTTGATCATTTCTCAGTTAAGCTTTCAATTGGTGTTCAAAAAATGGCAAGAAGTGATACCGGATCAAGTGGTGTCATATTCACAATCGATACAGAATCAGGATTCAAGGACGTAGTTTTAGTTACTTCAATTTATGGTCTTGGGGAAAATATTGTTCAAGGTGTTGTAAATCCTGATGAGTTTTATGTATTTAAACCGACATTAAAAAAAGGTTACAAATCAATAATTAATAAAAAACTTGGTGCAAAGCAACGAAGAATGATATATTCCGATGACCCCACTGAGAGTACAAAGAATATCAGAGTTGAAGAAAAAGATAGAAACAAATTCTCAATTTCCGATGAAGATGTGCTAAAGCTTGCAAGATGGGCAGTAATAATAGAAGATCACTATTCCAATAAAAAAGGCAAATACACTCCAATGGATATTGAATGGGCAAAGGATGGAACAAACGGAGAGCTTTATATTCTTCAGGCAAGACCTGAAACCGTACATTCTCAAAGAGACTTCAATACAATAAAAACATACATCCTAAAAGAAAAAGGTAAGAAACTTGTAACAGGTCAGGCTGTAGGGGACCTTATTGGGCAGGGAATGGTAAACATAATAAGAACCCCAAAAGAAATCTCTCTTTTCAGAGAAGGGGAAATTCTTGTCACAGAGATGACAGATCCAGACTGGGAACCTGTTATGAAAAAAGCTAGCGCTATTGTGACAAATAGAGGCGGGAGAACTTGTCACGCAGCTATAGTTTCAAGAGAACTCGGGATTCCATGTATTGTAGGAACTGATAACTCAACTGAAGTGCTATCAGACGGTCAAAAAGTTACAGTAAGTTGTGCAGAAGGAGAAATTGGCGCAGTATATGACGGATTACTAAAGTACGAAATAGAGGAAATTGACATACAAAAACTTCCTGAAACAAGGACTAAAATAATGATGAATGTTGGCATACCTGAAAAGGCATTTTACCAGTCACAGATCCCAAATGATGGAGTGGGATTAGCAAGAGAAGAATTTATCATTAATTCTTACATAGGGATCCACCCGATGGCGCTTGTTAACTTTGAAGAACTTAGTGAAAAGTCAAGATATGATATTTCAGTTGCGGAAGTTATTAAACAAATTGAGGATAGAACAGGTGGATACCAAGAAAAAACGCATTTCTATATAGACAAACTTAAATACGGAATATCCATGATTGCCGCGGCTTTCTACCCAAAGGATGTTATCCTCCGTCTTAGTGATTTCAAATCCAACGAATACGAAAATCTAATTGGAGGTAAATTCTACGAGCCAAAGGAAAATAATCCAATGATAGGGTGGAGGGGAGCATCTAGGTACTATGATGAAAATTTTAAGCAAGCATTTGCATTAGAATGTAACGCCATTAAGCGAGCTAGGGAAGAGATTGGATTAGCTAATATCAAAGTTATGGTCCCATTTTGTAGAACTCCTGCAGAGGGTAGGAAAGTTGTAAATGCTATGAAAGACTACGGCCTTGTGCAAGGTGAAAATGGTCTTGAAATATACGTAATGTGTGAAATCCCCTCGAATGTCCTTGCTGCTGATGAATTTTGTGAAATATTTGATGGATTTTCCATAGGTTCAAATGATTTAACACAACTTGCCCTCGGTCTCGACAGGGATTCAGAGCTTGTTTCAAGCATTTATGATGAAAGGAACATTGCAGTGAAAAGATTAATTAAAAAAGCAATTGAAGTTGTAAAGTCAAAGGGCAAAAAAATTGGAATCTGTGGACAAGCGCCTTCTGATTTCCCAGAGTTTGCATCCTTCTTAGTCGAAAGCGGTATTGATTCCATAAGTTTAAATCCTGACACAATCATTAAAACTAGACTTAATGTATGGGAAAAAGAAAAAGAAATGGGGTTCATATAGTTAATGTTAGAATCGATAATTTCATCAATCGTATTAGGGATAACAGCAGGATTATGCCCTCTTAATCTTTTTTTTATTCTCCCTATTTTTCCAAAAGTCTTGGGAGAAAAGGCTCCACTAAATGCAATTATATTCTCATTGGGGGTTTCTACAATTTTCATACCCTTAGGATTGTTAAGTAATTTTGGAATTTCTTCAATAGTTAGCGCTGAGAATAAATACGGATTTCTGTTAGGGGCGGTAATTTCAATTGTAATAGGATTAATTTTGCTAAGAGTAGTAAAGATTAGTTATATAATGTCAGTTAAAAAAGAAAAGAAGTTTTACGGTTCAACACCATACACTTATGGCATTTCATATGGATTGATTACCATAGCTAGGGCGGCCCCTCTTTTATTGTCGTTAGTTTCAATAGTATCTTTAGAAAAGAATATCCTGATAGTCTTAGCTTCTCTTCTAATTTATTCATTTTTAGTTGGCGCTCCACTAATCATTATCTCTTCAGTTTTCGGTCTAAAGAAAGTTGAAGATTTTGTTAAAAAATACTCTAAGACTTTAGATAGAATTAGTGGCGTATTACTTATCTTAATTGGGGCTTATTATATATTCTTATTCCTCTATGGATAAATCGATATTTAAATGAATATACGTTGGAGTAATATTATATATAATATAGAACAATTTTTATAATTTATTTTAATTTTTAGTATTATGTTCTAATATAATAGATAAACTTAAATAGGAATATGTCATGCTTCAATTGCCAGGTAAAGGTGATACCATTGAACGTTTCAGAAAGATCGTCAACGATTAGTTATGCAATTAGAGACGTAGTTGAATATGCAAGAAAACTTGAATTAAAGGGAGACAAGATATTAAAACTAAATATAGGAGATCCTCTGAAGTTTGATTTTAGGACTCCAGAGCCTATGGTAGATGCCATTATCAATGCTGCTAAGAGTAACTTTAATGGTTATGAAGACTCTCTTGGAAATACAGAACTAAGACGAGTCATAGCAGAGAGAGAATCAAAAAATAACGGAAAAATATACTTAGAGGATGTTGTCATAACATCAGGTGTGACTGAAGGGGTGAATTTAGTCTTTGGTGCAACTCTTGAATCTGGAGATGAAGTCTTAATTCCTGGGCCTGGATATCCAACTTACACAGCTTATGCTAATTTCTTTGGGGCAGTTCCAATTTCTTATAGAACTATAGAAGAAGAAGGTTGGGACATTGATGTTGAAGATTTAAGATCCAAAATAACCGATAGGACTAGGTGCATAGTCATAATTAATCCAAACAATCCTACTGGTGCTACATACTCTAAAAAGAATTTAAGGGAAATACTTGATATCGCATTAGAACATGATTTATTTATAATATCTGATGAGATTTATGATAGAATCACTTTTAACGATTCTTTTGTTAGCCCAGCATCTATGACGGATGAAGTTCCTATATTGACATTTAACGGTATTTCAAAGATTTACCTTGCCCCAGGTTGGAGAGTCGGGTATATTGCCTTCTATAATTGGGACACTCTTTCTGATATAAAAGAAGGAATAATGAAGGAACTTCGGGCAAGAATAGCTGCAAATTCAGTGTGCCAGATGGGCGCTATTGAAGCCTATAAGAGCAGTGAAAAATACGTGTTGGAAATGGTTTCAAAATTGAAAGAGAGAAGTGAATTCGCATACAAGAGACTAAATGAAATACCAGGAATAAGCACTACAAAACCAATGGGTAGTCTTTACATCTTTCCAAAAGTTGAGTTAGAAAATAGGTGGAAGGATGACAAAGAGTTTGTTTATGAATTCTTAAGGATGAAAAAAGTTCTTTTAGTTCACGGAAGTGGATTCTGCCCTATTTATGGTAAGGATCATTTTAGATCTGTCTTTCTCCCCCCTGTTGATATGATGGAAGAAGCTTTCACAAGACTTGAAGATTTCATGAAGAGCAAAAAATGAAATATAGATAATTATTTATATTTTAGTTCCCAATATATAGTATGCGGGCCACAGATCCACAAATCCTTGAAGCCATTAAGAGTGTTCTAAAAAAAGACACCACAATTCATTCACAGAAAGAGCTATTTGAAAAAGTTAAAAAAAAGCTATCAAATAATGAAGAAGTTCAAATATCTGCTGAGAGGATAAGAAGAATTGCCAAAAAAAACGGTATTAGAATTCAAGTCCACTCAAGGAAAGGTAAAGAAATAAAGACTTGTCCTTTTTGTAATAATGAATTTCAAGATATACTTTCTGAAGATCTTTTTGGAAAATCAACAGTGATTGGCAAATTATGTAAAAATTGTAAGTTTGAAATAGGGGTTGGTAGAAGCCCAGCAAGATATATATTTAGAAAATAAAAAAGGCCTATAATCTAAAAAATCTTCTTTTGTAAACATTTTCTTTTATCAGCGCTTCTGCTACAGCCTTTAGGAGGCCTATAATGATAGGTCCATAAAGAAGTCCTATTGGGCCAAGCATATATAATCCCCCTAATACCCCAACAAGTACTATGAAAGGATGAAGTTGATTCTCATGTTTACAAAACTTGGGGTATATGCAATAATTGTATAAAATTTCTAATATCACAGCTCCGTAGATTAGTAGTAAAACTCCTTTGATATAATTACCAAGAAATAAATGGTAAATCCCAAGAGGGATAAAGATAGTCCATGAGCCTACGATTGGAAGGAAGGATGCAAGCCCCACCAAAAGGCCTAACAAAAAAGAATATTGGACGCCTAAAACATAAAAACCTATAATAGAGAGTAATCCAGTAATCAATGCACTCATTATATTTCCATACATTAGCTCCTCCATTACCCCATTTATAGGTTGAAGTATCTCATGTATATCTTTGTAGTATGAAGGGGGAAGTGCTTTTCTAACAAAATTTTCAATAGAAGCTCTTTCAGACAAAAAGTAATAAAGTGAAAGCATAAGTATTACTAAATTTAACAAAGTCATATGCAGCTGACCCATAGTTTTTGAAAATAAGACTGTTATATCGATAATCTGGGGGAAAAATTCTAAAATCAGTTTATGTAATGGAGATTCAGGCATATACAACCCGAAAAGTTTTAGTATAGTTAAATAAGAGTGTGTCCTGAATATCTCAATTAATAAATCAAGCTCTTCAAGAGCTTTAAAGAATGCATATAACAATGTAACTAGGATTGGTGCCGATACAAAAAGAGTTGTAAATGCTGCGGAGAGATTATTACTTTTTGTTTTTTCATATATTTTATTATAAACAGGAAGGAATGTATAAGCAAGAACAAGGCCTCCTATCAGCCCAGGGATAACAGGATAAACTAGATATACGCCTAATAGGATAATCACTATAGCTATAATAATTTTAACATAAGAAGTTCTATCCATTGTTACTTATTTATTTGACTAATATTTAAGATTTACCTAAATCATAAAGTAAATTAAAAATAAATTGAATTATCAATCAGTTGGGCACTCTTCTTCCCATGGCCTGATGCATTTTTTTAGTCCTTCGCACCATTTGTATCCGGCAGCTATTAGGCATCCATGCTCGTCGACATCTCCACCGATTGTGCATGACTCTTCCCATGGCCTGATACATTTGTTCTTTACCTCACACCAAATGTAGCCAGCAGATCCTTTGCATCCATGCTCATCAACGTCACCACCAATACTACATGTTTCTTCAAAAGGTCTGTAGCATTTTTTAGTGTATTCACACCATTTGTATCCGGCAGCTATTAGGCATCCGTGGGAGTCTCTATCGCCGCCTATTGGAGGCTTTGGTGGGTCTGGAACACATGATTCTTCCCATGGTCTGTAGCATTTTTGTTTGTATTCACACCATTGATACCCTGCAGCTATTAGGCATCCGTGGGAGTCTCTATCGCCGCCTATTGGAGGCTTTGGTGGGTCTGGAACACATGATTCTTCCCATGGTCTGTAGCATTTTTGTTTGTATTCACACCATTGATACCCTGCAGCTATTAGGCATCCGTGGGAGTCTCTATCGCCGCCTATTGGAGGCTTTGGTGGGTCTGGAACACATGATTCTTCCCAAGGTTTTAGGCATTTCTTCTTTAGTGTACACCATTCTTCCCCATCATCAATCAAACATCCATGGGCATCTTTACTTATTTCCTTAGAACAGTTCTCTTCCCATGGCCTGATGCATTTTTGCTTAATATCACACCAAATATATCCTGCACTTCCTATGCATCCGTGTACGTCTCTGTCACTTCCATATGGCTGAACACATTCTTCTGGTGGTTTGATACATTTTTGCATTGCGTTGCACCAAGAGTATCCGGAAGAAGTAATACACCCATGCTCATCTGTTATTCTTTTTGGAGTTTGGGCACAACCTAGTAAAAGTGAAACTATCACAATACTAAAAATCAGAATAATAAAATTCTTTTTCATCGGAAGTATCTAAATTAAGAAATATATAAATGTTTTGATTAAATTTGCAGTGTTACATAATTCCGAACAACATATATTGCACATATTCAAATAATAAATGATTGTTATTAGATAAATGACCTTAAAGTCTGCTTAAAAGAATTAAATATATTGTTCTGATAATAGAAAATGGAAAAGAAAAAATTAATTTTATTTGATAACTAGAGTTAGATCAATTCTATCCCTTGGTCCTTTTCTTGAATATGTAGTTGTTTTTATCTGATAAGTTCCTTCCGGCACTTCGGGGGATATAGTTAGCGTTACAGTAAATGTTACAGTGTTATGGGCATTCACCTTCTGTAGCTGTGGCCCTACAGTATAAGAAACTCCATAGGGTAATCCTTCAAGCATTACCCCTACGTCTATTTGAGTTAGAAAGCTTTTATTTTTAACTTCGATTAGTATATCTTGTGTTCCTGGTGCAACCTCTAACGCAGTTATGGCCTTTCCGTCATGGATAACACTTGCACCTGATGAAACCATAGTCAATTGCTGTATGCTCACTCCCGGGAATAGTATAGGTTCTGGTAAAGGATTTTTTCCAAGTATTGTGACATCAGTTGATGTGGTTGAAGCGGATGAGAATGAATTTCCTGAAACTGCTCCAGTTCCAGTTGCATTGCCAGCGAAGTTGACTGTGCCGGCTGATCCAGCGGTGTAAGTCCATGAGAACGTTTGACTTCCGCCTGCAGCAATGTTTGCAGATGCGGGGGACGGCCCTGTTGAAAGAGCTGCAGAGCTTGTGCCGCCCAAAGTTAAAGATGAAGGTGCGACATTGTTTACAGTCTCTCCTCCTGTGTTATTTACTGTCATTGAAACAGTTATTGTCTGTCCTGGTGTGACGGTCACAGGTGTTGCAGATATTGAGGATGTGAGGGCGCCAGAAGCAAGTATTGTGACATCAGTTGATGTGGTTGAAGCGGATGAGAATGAATTTCCTGAAACTGCTCCAGTTCCAGTTGCATTGCCAGCGAAGTTGACTGTGCCGGCTGATCCAGCGGTGTAAGTCCATGAGAACGTTTGACTTCCGCCTGCAGCAATGTTTGCAGATGCGGGGGACGGCCCTGTTGAAAGAGCTGCAGAGCTTGTGCCGCCCAAAGTTAAAGATGAAGGTGCGACATTGTTTACAGTCTCTCCTCCTGTGTTATTTACTGTCATTGAAACAGTTATTGTCTGTCCTGGTGTGACGGTCACAGGTGTTGCAGATATTGAGGATTGAAGTCGTCCGGGTATGCCTTCATATTTGATAAGATAATAATCATAATCATTACTGCCCATGGAGCGCCCAACTACCAATATATTATTGAGTGAGTCTTTTGCAACTCCGTGAGCATAGTCTTCGTTTCCGCCATTATAGGTTCTTTGCCATAGAACGTTACCAAGAGGATCATATTTCACTGTATAATAGTCCCAATTCACTCCATTATTAACGCTACCAGTAACTATAACGTTATTTAAAGAATCAACTGTTACGTCGTTTATTTCTAAGAGCTCATTTGATGGTCGAGAACCTACTTTATTAAAATAATTGCTCCAAATTACGCTTCCCGTGGGGGTATATTTTATAGTATATACGGTATCGTTCGAACTTAATCGTCTAAAGCCAGTAACTATTATATTATTATTTAAATCAACTGCTACACTGCTCGCCCTGTTAATTGTACCTGCACTATACGTCCATGGCCCACCGATTAGTGTACCATCTGGGCCATATTTTAATGTAAGATAATTGTAAGTAGTACTCGTAAACTGAGATCGTCCGGTAATAATAACATTGTTATTAGAGTCTACTGCCACTCCACTAGCATAGTCATACCTCCCGCTGTCATATGCTTTTTCCCATAGGACTGTACCATTCTCACTATATTTTATTGTATAGTAATCTGGGTTATCTGAGCTATTTATTGAACTCCCAGTAACAATGACATTATTATTAGTGTCTACGGCAACAGCATACGGATGATCTTCCCTCCCTCGATCATATCTTCTTTCCCAAATAACGTTACCAAGAGGATCGTATTTTATTGTGTAGTAATCCTTAGTCGTATCTGAAGAACCATCTCTTATGTATCCAGTAACAATGATATTGTTATTGGAATCTACAGCTACCCCATATGCCCTGTTACTGTTGAAATTTCCAAATCTTTTACCCCATATTAAGTTACCATTTGAGTCATATTTAATTGTGTAGTAGCAATGATTAAAAGGCGAAGAAGTACTTTGCGATTTACCAGTAACGATCACATTATTATTAGAATCTACCGCAACAGAATAACCAACATCTATTCTTAAATTATCATAACGTCTTTCCCAAATTAAGTCCCCATCCGCACCATAAACATTAGATAACGATAATATAAAAAAAAATATGAACAAAAAAGCAATTTTTTTCATTCTATTTAAATAAAATAAATCAATATATAAAGCTTATTAACAATAATGCATGGTTGAATAATTGTAGTACAATAAAAATAGGATAGATTTCTCCATATTTTTTCTGTACTTCATTTCCTAATTTGCTTAATTAGCAAAAATTTGACATTAATAAAAAAAATAGTTTTAAAATAACTTTTTTTGTATACTAATTCTCTTGATATATACGCTTTCATTACATATGCATCTAAAATCTCACTTGTCTTGACATTAATTATACTCATGTGCTATATAAAATACAAAAACACACATTATCTGTTATTTCTGACATAATCATCTAGCCCAACTTAAACACAGCCATTGGCCTTAATTTTTTCAAGTAAAAATATGGCTCCTTTTTTATCCATTGGTTTGTTGTCATTCCCACATTTTGGTGAGTATATGCATGATGGGCATCCTACGCTACAATTACATTCTTCTACCAACTCTAAAGAAGTTCCAACTATTTCATTAAATAATTCATATGCCTTTTCAGAAAGCCCAATCCCTCCCTCAAATCCATCGTATATGAATACTGTAGGCTTTCCAGTAGAGGGATGAAAGTTTGTTGATATACCTCCAATATCCCACCTGTCACACATCACATGAAATGGCATAATGCCAATCATAGCATGTTCTATCCCGTGGAGAGCCCCTCCAAAAATTTCTTTCCTTATATCAAGGTTCTTTCTTTTAATAAGCATTTCTAGAATATCGTCTTCTTTGGATCTCTTTTCCCATAATTCTTCCTCTACTGAACATGGAAAAGTAAACCAAAATCCGACTGTATCAAATTCAAGAGGGGGCAAGTAAATATTTTTATACCCAATTGTACTGTCTCCCTTCATAATCTTGTATGCATTGTAATTTTCTGTAACTTTAAGATGGCCAACAAACAATTCTAAATTACCAATTGATTTTTTATCAATTATATCAATAACAGAAACAAAACTTTCTTTTAGCACCTGGGTATAAAAGTCAACATCGGTCTTATTTACTTTAATTATACATTTTTTTAAGTCCATTGAGTCAACAATGTATGTCTCACCTTGGTGAAGTAAAACTGCACCTTCATGCGCCTCCCTATAGGCTTGCCCCCTATCCATAGTTTCAAGAGTTTTATTCAGGTGCATCACTTTGAATATATCACTTGAAATGCTATCAAGGCTTACGACCATTGAGGCGCTCTTTGAGCCAGAATAAATCCATCCATTTGGTGTTTCTTTGACAAGGGATTCATTCTTTAACTCATCTAATACTTGGGGCAAATATCCTCCCAAATATTTCTTGTCCCTATCTAAAACTATTGGCAGTTCAGAGGAGGCACACATTGTATGCCCAAAGAGAATATAGGGATTGGAAAGATCGATTATGGCATGCTCATGGGATTTTCCAAAAAACATTTCAGGATGCCTCATAAAATACTGGTCCAGCTGATTTTGAAATGCAACAAGTGTTGCAACTGAATCGCTAGCACCCCTGCCAGCCCTTCCAGCCTGTTGCCATGTAGATATAATTGTTCCTGGGTATCCAGAGATAATGACGCTATCAAGACCCCCTATATCAATTCCAAGTTCAAGAGCATTTGTTGAGGTCACCCCCTTGATAACCCCATTTTTAAGGTCATTTTCAATCCTCCTCCTCTCTTCTGGCAAATAACCTGCCCTGTAAGCCATTATCTTATCTTTTAGATGTTCCTCAGAATTATCAAGAGACTCTTTAGACCATCGTGCAATTAGTTCTGACATTTTCCTAGATACGGTAAAGCACAATGTTTGGAGTCCTTCTCTTATGAAAAATAGAAAAAGTCTTTTTGATTCCTGATGAGTTGATAGATAATCCTCATTTTTATAAGGATTGTAAAAAATGAAGTATTTTTTACCCTTGGGAGAGCCATCTTCTGATATCAGTTTGTATTTTAATCCGGTGAGTTTTTCAGCAAACTCAATAGGATTTGCTAACGTGGCTGTAGAAATAATGAATTGTGGACTAGATCCATAATATTCACATACCCTCTCTATCCTTCTTATTAGTAGGGAAACGTTTGATCCAAAAACTCCACGATAGATATGGGCCTCATCTAAAACGATAAATTTTAGATTAGAAAAAAAGTGCTGCCACTTATAGTTCCAAGGAAGGATGTGGTGCATCTCATAAGGATTAGAAACTATTATCCTTGATTCATTTCTTATTTTTGGCCTTATTGCTGAGGGAGTGTCTCCATCATAAACATTGGGATTTACCCTGATCTCTGTTTCAGCCTCAAGTGCCCTTAAGACTTTAAGCTGATCATTTGATAATGCTTTTGTGGGATATAGATAAAGGGCCGTTGCATGGCTGTCTTTTGATAGGGCTTCAAATATAGGGAGATTAAAGGCCAGGGTTTTACCAGATGCAGTAGGCGTTGTAATAACAATATTGTTCCCTTTTCGCACATCTTCTAGACTATCACGTTGGTGTTTGTATAGCCTGATATTTTTTCTCTCAAGATAGTCGCTAAGATTTATAGGCAGCTCTTCTTTGATTTTACCATATATTGGTTCTCTTTCTTCTAAAAGTTCAACATGTGCAATATTTCTATCAAAAGAAGAATCTTTCCTTAATTTGAAGAGTATATTTTCAATCACTTGCTCCATTCCTCATAAAGTTTTGAAAAAATCTTTGTAAGTGTGATAAGGTCATGTCTGTTGTGCTCAATTATTGGAATAACTGGACCTATGTTTCCAGTTCTAAGATAAGTTTCATAAAATTCTGGAACAAGTGCACTTGGAACGTCGTCATTTCTTTCTATTCCAAAAAGATACTTTTCTAGAGTTACAAGTCTACAGTTTGGATATTTGTTTCTCCATACTTTCCTTGCAAAATGGAGCATATCAAAATGGGGGATTTCAATAATGGGCTTCATACCATAATAGGATAACCTTTCCCTTATGTAAGGGGTGTCAAAGGATTTACCATTATAAGAAACTAAGACTGACTTTGGCCCTATGAATGAAGAAAATTCTTCTAGTGCTGCAGGCTCTTGAGCTAAATCCCTTAAGAAATATTGATTGATTGAAAGAGTATCTCCGTTATATTTTGCAACACCTATTAATATTATGGGCCTATTAAATAATCCCAACGTTTCTATATCAAAAAAAAGAAAGTCCTCCATCTCATGGAATCCTGAGCAACAATAGGCGAGCTCATCTGATTGGGACAGCCAATAAGAAATTCTATTCATTATATTTTTAGTATCCCTTGATTCAATCAAGGCAAGGCAACTTTTGGCCTCTTTTGAAAAATGAGGGTGATTGATCAAATCCTCAATTGTAGTATACCCTCTGCTTCTAAGGTATTTTTTCTTCATATCCCCTATGCCGTAAATTAATTTCAGTTCTGATAGGATTTTTTCTTTTGCCTCGTCACTTGAAAATTTTTTTAGTTTTAAGGGTATATCATAATTAATAGTAAATATGCTTCCGTGACCAGAATCATTTTCACGCCCTTTAATGACTTCTGAAATTTCCATATCCTTATATTTGTCCATTAAAACCCTCTTTAGATTCTGGGCATTAACATATTCATTTTGATTAAGTCCAAACGGCATACCATAAAAAAAATCATTTTTAATATCTTCATTATCTTCTACGATTTCATATTCCTTTACTGGATCTATTTTCGTTCTGAAGCTTTTACCTATTCCAATAAATGGAGATTTTTTGTGGGTGACATTGATTCTCCCTTTATTTGATTTAGAAGTAATGGACATAAACTCACAGCTAATTTAAAAATTGACCTATAAATTTTAGTTACCAATTTCTATTTAAGAGTTGTTGTTTATGCCGATAATCGTAAGTGTTAATCTCCTAAAAAAATGAATCAGATATACTTTTAAAACATGCAAAAACTAAAAAACACCTGAAATGAAAAGATTAAGAAATTACTGAAAAATTATATGAAATTAAACTTCTTTTAAGTCTAATCCACAATAGATATAAAGCATTTTGTTATTTTTCATATCAAAGTAAAGTTACATGTTTAAAAGATTTTGAGACGAATAATGGCGAGATTTAGGGAGAGATTTTTTGAGAGAAGTAAGCGAAGAAAAGTTAGCAAAATACTTTGAAATAGCAAAAAAGGCTTTTGATGATATTAAAATTAATCCCCCTAAAGGTTCCCATATGGAAAAGGTGGCAAATGATTACTTAGATATGGCAAAGAGGTATTATGAGGATGCAAAATATTTCAAAGAAAAGGGTGACTATGTTACAGCTTTTGCTTCATTAAATTATCTCCATGGATATCTAGATGCTGGTGCAAGACTTGGTGTATTTAAAGTATCAACAACAAAATATTTTGCATTCGAAGAGGAGACGAGGTGATTAATTGGATTATAAAGTTACTCTTGAAGTTCCAATTATTGTGAGAGATATTAAAGACGGTGAAGATGCAATAAAAGTTGCAATGTCAAGTGTTATTAAAAAATTAAAAGCAAGCAAACTGGAATATGTTAAAGTTGAGATAGGTATGTCACAATGCCCTAAATGCGGAGATTATTTTGAAAGTTCATTTTTTGTAGGTGATGTATCTCTAGTTGGGGTATATTTGACCCTTGATATCTTCAACGCAGAAAATACAAAGCATGCAGAAAACATAGCAAAATCTGTTGTTGGAAAGGCGCTAAAGGACGTTCCTTTCAAGACTTTCGAAATAAAAGAAAAGGTGGAAAAGATTAGGAAGAAACGTCGATGATGCCAGGATCCCCTATATCATAATATGCTGATTCGCCCTCTTTTTTATAAGGATGCCTTACTAACGTTGCCTTCCTCTTGTTTTGATCATCTTTTTCTAATTTTATTATTAATTTAGACCAATATTTCAAAACATCACCCCCAATAGGAATTTTTTCTCTACTACCCGTTACATCATCATAAACTTGATTTGTGATTACAAGAGGTATATCGAAATCCCTAGCAATTCTAGATAAGATTAAGAGATCATTCCCAAGCTGTCTAGCCAGTTCAGTTCGTTTCTTGTGATCATGCCCTTCAAGGCGATATAAAGAAACTAGAGAATCAACACAAACAAAACCAATTCTAGTACTCATAATTTTTTCAAGTTTTACTAGTGTAATCTCTTGGCTTGCAAAATCTCTTGGCTGAAAAACAATAATATCCTCAAGATTTTTTACCCCCATTAAGGAAAGTCTTTTTGGAGAAAATCCGCTCTCTGTGTCAATAAACACGGATTTCTTTCCTTTTAGAAGGGTATATTTACAACACATCAAACAAAAAGTAGTTTTACCCGTTGCATGCTCACCATAAACTTGTGTTATTATCCCTTCAGGAACACCATCAATTAGCTGATCTAAAGGATTTCCACCAATTTTAATATAACCACCTTTGATAATATTGTTTCTTATCCTTATAGATTTATAAAGTATATTCTATTTAATGGGATAAAATGGATCTAAATAAACATAGAAAATCTTTTATACTGGGAGTCCAGTTCTGATTTAAGGGCCCATGGTCTAGTTGGTTATGACGTCACCTCGACACGGTGGAGGTCCTGAGTTCGAATCTCAGTGGGCCCACTATCTCTTTTAATGTGGATATATGAAAGACACAAATTCTTATAACGAAGAGCTATTAAGGGATATCTCAAAAATCTATTCTTCGATAAAAAAAGAAATAGAAGATCGTCTTAATGAATTTACCATAGTCTGGGAAAAAGGAACTGAAGAGAGTCTTTTCTCAGAACTTGCTTTTTGTCTTTTGACCCCCCAATCAAAAGCCAAGATGTGCTGGGAATCTATTTGCACTCTTATTGAAAAAAATTATTTAATTGATGGAAGTGAAGAAGAAATTCTAGATTGCCTCTATGGTGTCAGATTCAAGTATAAAAAATCCAAATATCTTATTGAAGTTAGAGAAGTGTTCAATGTTTCAGGAAAGATTTCTATCCGAAGAGAAATTGACAGGTTTAATTCTCCTTTAGAAGCTAGAGAATGGTTAGTAAAAAATGTCAAAGGTATGGGATATAAAGAAGCAAGCCATTTTTTGAGAAATATTGGGAAAGGCCAAGATTTGGCTATACTTGATAGACATATACTAAAAAATCTAAAATTACTTAATGTAATTGAAAAAATACCTGATTCAATACCGCCAAAAAAGTACTTAGAACTCGAGCAAACTATGAGGGAATTCTCAAAAGAAATTGGAATTCCTCTTGACCACCTTGATATTGTTCTATGGTATAAGGAAACTAAAGAGATATTCAAGTAGCTTTAGGTAATTTTTATAAATCGAAGATAATAGCCTATTTTGTGATAGTATGGGATTTATGCAAGAATTTATGGAATTTTTAAAGGAGTACAAAGTGATAGGTGTTGCTGTTGCATTTATTATGGCTGCAGCGTCAACTTCTCTTGTAAACTCTCTTGTGAATGATATAATAATGCCAATTATTACTCCATTTATACCGGGTGGGGGTTGGCAGGAAGCAACGCTATCAATTGGGCCAATAGTCTTAAGATGGGGATCGTTTCTAGCGCAGATAGTTAACTTTATCATCCTTGCACTTGTTGTCTTCATAATAGCAAAGAAATTACTTAAAGAAGAAAAAGTTACAAAGAAGTAATATGTCTAATTTATTAACAAATTTTTACTTATTTTAATATATATAAATCGATTTATTTCTATTTTAAATTCGCAAAAGACTTTTATAGAACTAATTATTAAACTAGAAGAAGTTGTAAGGCCCGTATATAGTACAATATGATAACTGATAGCATGTCAAGTTATAACAGTCTAAAATTGTATTCAACAGAAGATTTGATATTGACTTCGCTTAAAAGTGAAATCGATAGTAAATCTGCATATCTTAAAATTAAAGATTCTGCCAAGAATGTAGTCTTAAGGGATAAAATGAATTTTTTAGCAAATGAGGAGGAAAAACACAGATCTTTCTTTGAAACTCTTTACAAAAAGAGTTATCCAAACAAAACAATAATTCTGCCTAGGGTGTCCCCTGTTCCATTACCGGAAATAAAAATTGAGGACGAGATGGCACCTTTAAGTGAAGTACTCCAGCAAGCTATGGATGCAGAAGTTGCTGCGCATGACTTCTATATTGAAGTTTCCAAGAGATTCATGAAAGAAAAAGACATATTCAATATGTTAAATTATATAGCTGATATGGAAATGGGCCATTACAAACTTTTAGAGATTGAAAAGGAAAATTCAATAAAATTTGAAAGTTATGACAACTTATGGCCAATGATGCATATTGGGCCATAAATATCTCTAATAAATTATTTTAAAAACAATAAGGAGGATAAAAAATGGACAAATATATTTGCATGGTTTGTGGCTATATCTACAATCCGGAAGAAGGAGACTCTGATGGGGGAATACCTCCAGATACTCCTTTTGAAGAACTTCCGGATGATTGGACATGCCCAATATGTGGTGCAGGTAAGGATCAGTTTGAAAAAAAGGAGAATTAATTAAATGATTCCAAAAGTAATTAAAAAAGATATTTATTGGACCGGATTCATCGATTGGGATAGGAGACTCTTTGATTCATTAATCCCAACTCCAAATGGAACTACATATAATTCCTATCTGATAAAAGGTAGTGAAAAGACGATGTTGATTGACACATCTGATTTTGGGAAAGAAAATGATCTTTTGAATGCAATAGAAATTACTGGTGTAAAAAAAATAGACTACGTTGTATCAAATCATGCTGAACAAGATCATTCTGGATCCTTGCCAAAGATTTTAAAAAAGTACCCCGATGCAAAGATAGTTACAAACGCCAAATGCAAAGAGTTAATTGAATCTTTTCTACTAATCCCTGAAGAAAGATTCATTGTTATATCTGACAATCAAGAGATATCATTAGGAAACAAAACAGTCCAGTTTATAATTGCGCCTTGGGTCCATTGGCCAGACACAATGTTTTCCTATTTAAAAGAAGATAAAATTCTTTTTTCCTGTGATTTCTTAGGGTCTCACTTTGCTACAAGTAGCTTATATGTTCCAGATGAAAGAGAGATCTATCTCTCCGCAAAAAGATATTACGCTGAGATAATGATGCCTTTTAGGTCAATGATTAGAAAATATCTTGAAAGAATAGGTAAATTAGATATTGATATAATTGCTCCAAGCCACGGACCCCTATATGATAAGCCTTCATTTATTATTGAAGCCTACAAGGATTGGTCAAGTGATACGGTAAAAAATCAAGTTGTAATTCCGTATGTCTCAATGCACGGGAGCACAAAAATTATGGTCGATTATCTTTCAGAAACTTTGAGCAATATGGGTGTAGAAGTGAAATTATTCAATCTCGAAATTGCTGATGCTGGGGATCTACTGATGTCCCTTGTCGATGCTGCCACTATAGTTGTTGGTGCCCCTACTATGTTAGTTGGTCCACATCCGTTAGCTTACTATGCAACATATCTTGTTAATGCAGTAAGACCTAAAACAAAATTTGTTTCAATAGTTGGGTCTTTTGGATGGGGAGGAAATGCTGTTGAGATTCTAAAAGGCATGATTACAAATATTAAAGTCGAATTGATTGAACCTGTATATATTAAAGGTTACCCAAAAGAAATTGATTTCATATCCCTTGACAACTTGGCAAACGAAATAGTTAAGAAACATAGAGAAATAGGGGTCTAAAGAAATGTTTTTCTTCGCTCAATATAAAGAGTGGTACTATGAATGTGAAAACGAAAAATAATTTAATGGAAGCATTCGCAGGTGAGTCTCAAGCAAATAGAAAATATCTTGCATTTGCAAATAAAGCTGATCAAGAAGGTTATCCTGGAATTGCAAAGTTATTTAGAGCTGCAGCTGCGGCAGAAACTGTACACGCGCATGCACATCTTAGAATACTAGAAGGTATTAAGACAACAGAAGAGAATTTAAAAGAAGCAATTTCTGGAGAGACTCATGAATTTGTAAGCATGTATCCTAAGATGATCGAAGAAGCAAAAATGGAAGGAGAAACTGCTGCTGAAAGATATTTTGTTTTTACAAACAAGGTGGAAAAAATTCATGCCGATCTCTATAAAAAGGCCCTTGATAATCTAGATAATTTTCCAGTAAAGGATTACTATGTTTGCAGTGTTTGTGGATACACAGTTGCAGATGAAGCGCCAGATAGATGTCCAGTTTGCGGTGCATTGAAAAAAGCATTTAACAAAATAGATTAATATTTTTTTTATTATTGACTTAAATTAAGGTATTAATGAAATGGATCCATGACCATCTGTTCTTCAAATGGTTCCAGTTTTATTCGTATATCCTCTTTTTCAGTTCTAATGGCAATTATGGAGTTTAGACCTTTTATTCCTGTTATATTCCCTATTTTTTCAACTTTTAAGTCCCTCAGTTCTTCATTGTTAGCTACTTTTGTTTTAACAAGAATATCCCATTCACCAGATGTTTCATGAACTTCAAGCAACTCATCAATCATTGAGAGTTCTTTTGAAATTCTTCCAATATCTTTTATATTATCTATTGAGATTCGTATCCAAGCTGTAGTTTGTTTTCCACATTTTTTTGCGTCTATTAAAGGGATTATCTCTTTAATTATCCCAAGTTGTCTCAATCTCCTAGTTCTATCGTATACTGTAGACTCAGCTGCGCCTATTTTCTTTGAAAGATGTTTATAGGATATAGTTGCATCTTTTTGAAGTTCAGTTATAATTTCTTTATCAAGATTATCCAATTTTATAGTTGATTCCGATGACATTTTCACCACTTAATCTCTTATAATAATTAAAAATTATAAATATAAATATTTTTCGGATAAAATTTAATTAAAATAGTTTCTTTATAAAATAATTTTGTAATTTGTCATAAAATTATTTATTGCAATCGAATTTAGTAATAGTTATAAGATAAATAAATTTAGGATTGTGGTCTAAAAAACATATAGAACTTATAATTTGAGAGAAGGGGCCGGAGCCGAGATTTGAACCCGAGTCATGGGATCCACAGTCCCATAGGATAACCATGCTACCCCACCCCGGCCATAAGAAAACCTAAAGTCAGATTATTTATAAATGTTATGGGAGTATTCTTTCAACTAACCATTTTGGATCAAATATTTCTAAATCATCATACCCCTGGCCTGTTCCAATAAACAGAATAGGTTTCCCGGTGATGTAACTTATTGAAAGGGCTGCTCCACCTCTAGAATCTGCATCAACTTTAGTCAATATTGAACCATCAAGCCCTATATTTGAAAACTTTTCAGCCTGTTCAGCTACAGCATTTCCTGCAAGAGAATCTCCAACAAAAATTTTCATATCTGGATTTGACACTCTAATTAATTTTTTCATTTCATCCATCAGATTTTTATTCATTTCTGAACGCCCTGCAGTGTCAATTAAAACAACATCTATCCCCCTTGCCTTCGCATGATTTATTGCATCAAATGCTACGGCTGCAGGATCTGCGCCATAATTATGTTTAATTACTTTTATACCTATGTTCTCAGCGTGTAAGGAAAGCTGCTCAATTGAACCTGCCCTAAAAGTATCAGATGCAGCTATGACAACTTTGTAGCCTTTATCAAGTAATAGTTTTCCAAATTTAGCTATTGTTGTAGTCTTACCTGTTCCATTGAATCCGACAAAAGCTATTGAGAATACTTCTCCAGCTTTTCTCTTTTTTTCAATCTCTTTAAAGATGTCATATTTTTTGAACTCAAGTATTTCAATAAGGGTTTCTTCAACAGCTATTTTGACAAAATCTTTTTTATTTGAAGTGAGTCCTATCTTCTCTCCACTAAGTTTCTTCTTTAGCTCATCTACAATCTTTTCTGAAACTAATAAAGAAACATCACTTTCTAAAAGAGAGAGTTCAAAATCTTCCAATATTTTATTAAGGTCTTTTTCTGTTATCTTTTTAGAACTAACGCCTTCGACAAGCCCAGAAAATTTAGTTTTTAGCGAATCGAACAACAGAATCAACTCATAAGAGGGATCTTATTATATCAATATCCCTAATAATGCCGATTAGCCCTCCTTCAGCATTAATGACCGGTATTTGTTCGATATTATATTTTTTCATTTCTTTTGCACATTTGCTTATAGAAGTCTTTCTTGTTACTGTTATAATATCAGTTGACATTACATCTTTTATTGGCTTTGAAGGGAGGGTCAATTTTTTTGAAACTATATGTAATGCATTTTTAGGTTGCCACGCCCAATCATCGCCCTCTCCAGAAATATTTAACTCAGTAGTCTTAAGTTCGTCTAAAAATTCTCCTGAAGACATTATATCTTGGGTATCTACAATCCCAACTATTCCACCATCATTTCCTAATACCATAAAAAAACTAGATTTACTGTAAACCATTATCATAAGCGCTGAACTAAGGGGCGTATCTTGCCAAATACAAGGCACTTCTTCTTTCATGTAACTTTGACATGGGTCATTTAACTCTAATTTTGAGATACCATTCATGACTATATCCCGAACTGCAACAACTCCCATAAGTTTTCCATCAGATATAACTGGAACTCTTGTCAAATTATTATCTAAAAGAATTTTAGCAACTTTTTTAATTTTGTCTCCTTCCTTGACTGCTTTGAAATTCCTACTCATGACTAATGCAATTTGATCCTCGTTAGGATTTTTTATTATATCTTCTAAAGAAATTATGCCAACAAGTTCTTTTTCTTTATTAATAACAGGTAAATCTGGTTTTTTGTATTTTTGCATTTTTTCTAAAGCTTCATTAACAGTTGCAGGTATGGTCACTGATATTACATCTTTAACCATTACTTCTTCTACTTTTATCATAATATCACGAAACAATTTAATGGGCAGAACGTGCTTTAAGATAAAGTAAGATATATAAAGCTTTTTATAATTGATTTATGGAATAGTTATAATAAATTTCTATTTGAATATCTCAATTTTTATGAAATAATTAAATTGAAATTTGTAAATTGCTATTGTCATTAGTGCCCATTGGGGCTTAATTAGTTGAAAATATACCTAAGAATTTATTAAGTAATGATTAAAATTTTAAGTAATGGGATGGAAAGAGAGGAAGGCAAATAGGAAAAAAATTGCTTCAGAAAGAATTAAGGAGCTTTTGGAGTTCTCAGAAGTACATAGAAGAGATGAAGATTTATCAACAAGCTCTATCAAAACCGCTGTTGCAATATCAAAGCGTCATAAAATTAGAATCGCTTCTAGGTACAAAAGAAGTTTCTGTAAAAAATGTTTTACAGTATTTATCCCTGATAAAACAGTTAGAATTAGAATAGGAAAAGGAAAAATTACTTTTACATGCTTAAAGTGTGGACATATTAAAAGAATTCCTTATACTAAAGAAAAAATAGATTTAAAGAAGGTAAAAATGGAAAATAAAAATTAAGGTGTCAGAATATCTATAGAACAAAATTAAATATATCAGCTGCTTAAGGGAAAGTTTGTCTATTCTTTATCAGTTTTCCACCATGAATTCTCAAAAGTCGTCAATTCTCCTTCTACGACATCGTATATAACTTTCTCAACACCTATAGGATTTCCATCAAGAGCTCGCAATGCATCATCAATTCTCTTCTCTTTGTCAGAATACAAAGTAAATAAATCCTGTCCTTTTGATACCTTTTCTCCTTTTTCAACATGAAAAAGAATTCCTGCCCCCTTATCATCAGGTGCGCCACATGCCCTTGCAATCATGTTTATCAATCTTGTGTCCATGAAATCAATTCTTCCTTCAACTTCTGATTTTACAGTATGTGTGTAAGCTCCTACTGGGATTTCATCTGATTTAATTTTTGAATTTCCACCTTGTTCTTCTATTATTTCTCTAAATTTAGATAGTGCCTTGCCACTATCTATCAGTTCTTCTGCAATATCTTTTCCCCTTCCTCTTTGAGCCTTGCCCCCCATCTCAAAAAGAAGTCCTGCAATTTCACATGACTTATCCCTTAAATCTTGAGGCCCTTCACCATCCAATACATTTAAGACATCAATTGCTTCAAGAGCGGGCCCAATTCCTCTGCCTACTGGTTTCTCACCATAAGTTATCATACATTTAATTTCCATTTCAAGTCTCTCACCAAGAGTAATAAAGTCTCTTGCAAGTTTTTTTGCAATAGCTGTGTCTTTAATTTTAGCATTTTTTCCAACAGGTATATCTATAACTACTTTATCAGAACCTGATGCTTTTTTCTTTGCAAGTATACTTGCAAGAAGCAATGATTGTGGATCAAGTCCCAGTGGAAATCTTATTTTTATTAATTTATCATCAGCTATTGCTAAATCAACGCCTCCACCCCACACTATACAACAACCTATTTTATCTACAATTTTTTCAATTTCATCTTTGTGGAAACTCACATTGCAAAATACTTCCATTGTATCAGTTGTACCTGCTGCACTTGAAATAGCCCTAGACGAAGTTTTAGGTATTGTTAATCCAGCAGCACCTAATATAGGAACTACCACCATTGTAGTTCTGTTCCCTGGAACCCCACCAATACAATGTTTATCGTAGACGGGTTTTCTTTTAATGTCAAGAGTTTGACCAGTGGAAATCATACTTTTAATTATATTAATTACTTCTTCGTTAGACAGCCCTCTTGTGTATATTGCCGATACAAATGCAGAAAGTTCAACATCACTAAGCCTATTTTCAACAGTATCTCCAATAATGCCGCGTATTTCCTCTTTAGATAAAGGGTATCCATCTAATTTTTTCTTTATAAAATGAACAGAATCTGGAGGGGATGCTAGTGATACTTCGGCGTAAAAGCTGCATGAGGTATCAATTTTTTGACATAAGTACTCATAAAGCCCAATTTCACCTTTAGAAACAATTTTTTCTGTTAAATCAACAACTGCAACGACATCATGATCCCCAACTTTTACGTGTACTCTATTAAGTTTTCTTACTCCTATAACCTTTGCATCTTCTTTGTGCATCATTACAAGCGGATAATCAGTCGCTTCAATATCTAGCATTTTTATTTTTAATAGCAATTAAATCCCCTTCAAACTATACCTAATCTAGAGTATTTATAATTAATCCTATTAAAAAATAATAACTAGTTTTATGTTCCCATCTGCCATGAGGAGAGGTATTCTTCCTGTTCCTTTGTTAACTTATCAATCGAAATGCCCATAGATTGTAACTTCAAATTTGCGATTCTTCTATCGATATTAATAGGTACTGAATATACTTTGTTTTCTAACTTTTTTCCTTCTTTAGACAAGTATTCAGCTGACAACGCTTGATTTGCAAAACTCATATCCATGACTGATGCGGGATGCCCTTCTGCGGCTGCAAGATTAATCAGCCTACCTTCGCCGAGGAGGTATATTTTCTTATGGTTTTTTAGGTTATATTCTTCGACAGAATCCCTAATAGCTCTTTTGTAAGAAGACAATCTTTTCAATGCACTTATGTCAATTTCGACGTTAAAGTGTCCTGAATTTGCGACAATTGCACCGTCTTTCATATTATTAAAATGTTCTTCCCTTAAGACGTTGATATTTCCTGTAACAGTAACAAATATATCCCCGATCTTAGATGCATCTTCCATTTTCATTACCTGAAATCCATCCATTGTTGCCTCAATTGCTTTGATAGAGTCTATTTCAGTAATAATGACCTTTGCACCCATTCCTCTTGCTCTCATGGCAACTCCTTTACCACACCAACCATAACCAGAAACAACAAAGTTTTTTCCAGAGAGTAAAACATTTGTAGCTCTGATAATGCCATCAAGAGTACTCTGACCGGTACCATACCTGTTATCAAAGAAATGTTTTGTCATTGCATCATTTACAGCGATGATTGGGTATTTCAAAACGCCCTCTTTTTCCATACTTTTAAATCTGATGACTCCAGTCGTAGTTTCTTCGGTACCCCCTATTATCTGAGGTAAAACATCACTTCTTTCTTTCATTATTGTAGAAACTAGATCTCCACCGTCATCCATCGTAATATTTGGTTTGTTGTCCAATACTTTGTTTAGATGGCTATAATAAGTATCCCTATCTTCCCCTCGTATAGCAAAAACTGAAATTCCGTAATCCTTTACAAGGGACGCAGCGACATCATCTTGTGTGCTTAAAGGATTAGAAGCGCATAAAAAAACTTTAGCACCCCCCTCTTTTAAAGTAATCATAAGATTTGCAGTTTCTGTAGTGACATGAAGGCAACATCCAATTATGTAACCTTTAAGAGTGTTATTTTTTTTAAATTCTTCTTTAATCAATGCTAAAACAGGCATTTCTCTTTGAGCCCATTCAATTCTAAGCTTTCCTTTTTCTGAAAGAGAAAGATCTTTTACATCGTATAGCATCTATTCACCTAAAAAATTTATCAAAGAAAGACTTATAAATGATTGTATTGGCATTTGTATACGTGAGTTAATGAAAAAATATGTTCTTATATCTATTTTAACGGCATTGCTACTCCTTTCTGCAGGCTGTATTATCGAAAAAAGAGTGGAGAAAGGAGATACGGTAAAAGTTGACTATATCGGAAAACTTCAAGATGGTAAAATATTTGATACATCTATTTTAGAAGAAGCAAAAAATGCCGGAGTATATAATGAAAACAGAATATATGAACCTTTGACATTGAAAATAGGAGATGGCTCAACTATCCCTGGATTTGAGAACGGACTTATAGGAATGAAAGAAGGGGAGACAAAGACAATCACAATCCCTCCAGAACAAGGATATGGTGCTAAGGATCCTACTTTAAGGTTTAGTCAAACAAAGATCTTGGAAGAGATACCAAAAACTCAGGAGATCTCAAGATTTGAAGAGATCCCAAGAACCTTCCAGGCAACAGTAAGTTCCTTTGTCACTAGGTATGGAAAACAGCCAACTGTTGGGATGATAGTTGATTTGACTGATTGGCCAGGTCAAGTTGTCGAAGTAACAGCATCTAATGTTATAATAGAACATAAACCAGAGGTTGGTAAATCTATCGTCAATGAAGTTACTACCCTCACCATTACAGAGATAAAAGATTCAAGCATAGTTTTAAGATATGATCCAAAAGTAGGAGACATTATACCCTCGGAAATTGGGGACCTAACTGTACTCGAAGTAACAGATACCACAATGGTAGTTAAGGCAAGACCTCAAAAACAGATAGAAACAGTATTTGGAATGGCAAACGTTATTGAATCTGGAGACAAATATATAATAAAAGTCAATCCAAAAGTAGGAGACAGTATAATATATCAAAATCAAATAGGTAAAGTTGTCGAAGTTACATCAGATAGCTTTATCGTTGATTTTAATCACCCCCTTGCTGGAGAAACTTTATACTTTACAGTAACTACAGTAGTTATTGAAAAAGGTAAAGAAACAGGATTCTTTGAGAAGTACAGACTATTCATATTTGGTAGTCTTTTAATAGTTGTATTTGCTGCTGCATATATCTTTATGACAAAATTCTATTCAAAAGAAGAAAAAGAAAAGAAAAAAGAAAAATCAACTACAAAGAAAATCAAAGCAGCTAAAGAAGTAATGAATGGTGAATTAAAAGAATTGGCTTCAACTGTTGAAGAAGTCGAAAAAGAACTTAAAACTAAAAAAGAAACTAAAGCTAAAAAGGAAGAAACAAAAACTAAACCTAAAGCAAAGAAAAAAACTTCAAAGAAGAAGAAAGAGTGATGCTATCTAAGGTGAAGGTCAAAAATGAAATATAACAATAAAATTTTATTTTTAATATTTACTATTTTTGTTCTTATTACTGCAACAATTGGTTGTAATATCGATTTAGAGGATATTGGCATAAAAACCCATAAAGGTGGAGTAACATCTAGCGGTGAAGTTGAAATTTTAAAATCCAAAATTTCTGCGTATGAGTCACGTGAACATCTTGAGAATCATGAAATAAAGACTCTAAGGGATGAGCTAGAAAGAATAAAGAATCAAAACATTCCGGTTAATGGAAACATAGCAGTTGTTAGAATATTTGGAATATTAGATCAAGAAGATGTTCTACCGATTACTGCAGAATTAAGAAAACTAGCTGAAGACAAAGAAGTTGGAGGCGTTGTTTTATGGATTGACAGTCCTGGCGGAGGGGTATCAGCAGTTACAGAAATCTACGATGAAATCCGAAGACTTAGTATGAGAAAGCCAGTTACGGCATATGTAGGGGGGATTGCTGCTTCGGGAGGATATTATTTAGCGGTTGCCTGTGATAAAATAATAGTAAAACCAGAGGCCACCTTAGGGAGTATTGGGGTAATGTTTATCCATGAAGATTTAACTGAGTACTTCAAATTATATGGAATAAAAATTGAGGTAATAAAAACTGGAGAAGATAAAGATCTTGGCGCATCATGGAGGCCTCTTTCTAAAAAGGATAAAGAAAATATTGAAAAAATGATTAATGAAGATTTTGATAAATTTGTTTACGTTGTTTCAAGAGGGAGGAATATTTCTACAGAGGAAGTTTTAAGATATTCCGATGGAAATGTATGGAGCGGTACTCAAACAGTAGCATATAAGCTTGCAGATAGAGTCGGTACTCTTGATACAGCAATTGAAGAATTAAAAGTAAGTGCAGGACTCAAAAATCCAAAAATATCATTTTTCCAGATTGCAGACGATGGTAGTATCTCAAATATGAGTTATGAGTCTATGAGATACCAGTATGAACCGTCTATATATATTCAAAAGAAGTAAAGGATTTTTCAAAGAAATTTTTATCTACAACTAAAACTCTTTTATCAGTAATAATATCATCAATATACCCTTTCCAGTAAACTACAATCCCAGGGCCAAAAAGAGAAATATAGTGTTTTAGTTGTTTATTGTAGTCTTGTTTAAATTCTATATAGTCACAAAAACTAGCCTTACTTTCAAACCAGAACACTTTTCTGCCTCTGATCTTAATGGGTTTTTTTAATAAAAAATCAGGAGTTTTGCCAGAGCCCAACTTTCTTAAATCATCCTCTCTAAGGAATTGAAGTTCCTTGTTATCAAGATATATTTTTAACATTTCTTCTCCTTTTTTCCCATTTTCCCTCTGGATTCTAGAAGATTCAGGGGAATACGCGATATCAACTTCAATTGCTTTCATTATTTCATTTTTGATTCTTTTATCCTCTATCAAATCAAGATTGGTAAAGATATTTTTGATGTCTTTTTTGTTGTAGCCCTTTTCTTTAAGTATTAATGTAGCAATCAAGATCGGAGAAAAAGATAATTTATTTGCAATATCAAAAAAAGACAATCCTCTATCCCATAGCTTTACGATTTCCTTAATTCTATTCATTATCGGGTAGTAATCTTTTTTGACATTTCTAACAGTTTTTTGAGATAATATTGAAAGTAAAACGTCTTCTTCAACTCTATATTTTTGAGAGATTTCTGGTATGTCGTCTCTTGTATTTATTGATTTATAGATTTCCATGAAGATTTGTTTTCTCATTGAATCACTTAAATGGAAGATGTAGGAACACTTTTAAATATTTTCTATGTTCTCATGATTATGGATAACAAAGAGTTCTATGAGTTCAAAAAGCAGCTAAAATTCCTTTCAAAAATTAGAGGGAGGCACACAGAATTAGTTTCAGTGTATATACCTGTAGGCTATGAAATATCTAAAGTAGCTGCGCAAATTAAGGATGAACAGGGCACAGCTACAAATATTAAGTCAAAAAATACTAGAAAAAATGTTCTTTCTGCATTAGAAAGGGTTATGCAACACTTAAGATTATACAAAATGACACCTCCTAACGGCCTTATTATCTTTTCTGGAAATATTTCAGAGGATGAAGGAAATCCAAAAATAGAACTTTTTACGTTAAATCCTCCAGAACCTATATCTGTAAGAATATATCGATGCGATCAACAGTTTGTCCTTGATCCATTGCTAGAAATGATTGAAGACAAAAGGGTCTTTGGCTTAATCATTGTTGAGAGGGGAGAAGCAAGTATTGGTCTACTGAGAGGGAAAAAAGTAGAACTGTTAAAGCACTTGACGTCAAGAGTTCCGGGAAAATTTAGGGCAGGTGGACAGTCCTCAGTTAGATTTGCAAGATTAAGAGAAATTGCTGCTGACGATTTCAAAGATACAGTTGGTGAAACTGCAAACGAGATTTTTCTAGCTCAGCAAAACTTAGAAGGAATTTTAATTGGTGGTGGAGGATACACAAAATATGAATTTGAGGAAGGAGAATACCTACATCATGAGCTTAGGAAGAAAATATTAGGGATTGCAGATACCACATATACAGAACTTTTTGGGCTTAACGAGCTAGTTGATAAAAGTGCAGGCATATTGGAGAATCTAGATATAACAAAAGAAAAGGACGTCGTTACTAAATTCCTTAAAGAATTAATTAAAGATGACAGTTTTGCAGCATATGGCGAAAAGGAAGTTAGAAAGTACTTAGATGCTGGTGCTGTTGACTTATTGCTACTTTCGGAAGGATTAAATAAAAATAGGATAAAGATAAAGTGTACATCCTGTGGTAATTTGACTGAAAAAACTTCTACTGATGAAGAATTATTCCAATTAGAACAACAAATTTCAGGTGTCCCTTGTGAAAAATGTAGCAATCTTAGTTTAAATATTGAGGAAAAAATAGACCTACTTGAAGAGTTAGCAGATCTAGCTCAGGAAGGCAGCACTCAGGTAGAAGTAATCTCGACAGAAACTGAAGAAGGTAATCAATTATTGAAGGCGTTTGGTGGTATTGCCGCGATTGTTAGATACAGACTTTAAATTTATAACAACTTAAGCCCACTTAGTAATTCTTCTGAAGTTTCCAATGGGGATAATATAAGGGGTATCTTCTGTATTTCTGCAAGTTTCACTGCAATTTCGTCTATCTTTTTTGCCCCATGTAAGACTACCATTGAGGGCACTATTCCCTGTACCTTAATTGCAATCATTGGGGATCTTCCTGTTGATACTTTTGTAAATATTAAAGCTCTTTCAGAAGATAAACCGTAAAGTTTAAGGAATTCCTCCGAATTTAGATTTAAAATAGCCTTGATGCTGTCAATAACAGTATATCCATGGATTTCTTTACTCAGGTACTCTTCATTTGCTAGTATCTCGCCTTGAACTACATCAATAAGCTTTTTGGGCGAAATTGGAACAGGAAACTCTTTTAAATCCAGTACGACATCACTTATTGCCTCTTTAGAAAATCTATTGCTAAAGGAGTGGACTATCTTTCCTCCCCTCTCCATGTCAATTTCTAGTAAGCTTTCAACAACTTTTCTAATTGTCGAAGAGCCTGGGGATTTTCTCCTACCCCCTTCATAATCGCTTACAACGGAGGGAGAGATAGAAAGTTGATGCGCTAGATCAGTTTGAGTTACGCCAAAAATTTCACGCCATTTTCTTAATGTTTGACCTGGATCATCTGACAAAACAACTTCGCCCGCTATCATCTTAGCAAGTTGTTCTTTTGCATCTTCAAACATATAGACAAATAACGATTGTAAATATATAAATTTTTCGTTGAAAGGGGAGAAAATAATAAAAACTTAAGAATCAAAAAAAAAGGACTAGATTCAATTGAATATCAATACTATTATATGTTTTTTAGGAAATGTTGAGAATCCCCTCCATAGAACCATTTTCAGGCGGAGGGAATTCTCTGGGTATTTCTTTGCCTTTTAGTAGAACAGCATGCATTTCTACCAACGAGACTTAGAAGACCCATTGTCTTTGTCATGAAACGCATGCATTTCCATAACAATAGACAGTAGATTCCATTGATGACTTGTGACAGTTGTTGCCAATAACTATCACTGATAGTTAATTACGATAACATCTATATAAAGTTTTCGATTAACAATGAACATAACTAATAAAAATTGATAATAAACACTATTATAGAAAGCTCAATAAACTTTTAAGAAGAACATGCGTAAAAGAGCTGATTCCTATGAAAAATATTCTAATTGGTGGAAAATGGATTGATACAAATAATTACATAGAAGTGATAAATCCTTACACAGGAAAAACCATTGATATTGTATCAAAGGCCTCTCCAGAACTTCTAAAGGAAGCTGTTGAATCTGCAATTAGAGGAAGCAAGGCTATGAGAAATCTTAGTCGATATAAGAGGTTTGAAATACTATCTAAAACTGCTGAATTAATTTTAAAGAGAAAGGATGAGTTAGCAATGACGATGACTTTAGAAAGTGGGAAACCTCTTGCCTTTTCAAAGGGGGAAGTATCAAGAGCCCATGAAACTATTGTCTTATCTGCAGAAGAAGCAAAAAGACTTGGGGGGGAAGTAATTCCTTTTGATGCTGCCCCGACAAGCTTGGATAAGTATTGTTTTTACATAAGAGTGCCTGTTGGTATTGTATTATCTATTACACCATTTAATTTTCCTTTGAATCTTGTATGCCATAAAGTAGGTCCCGCAATTGCAGCAGGTAATAGCATCATACATAAACCTGCATCGAAGACTCCTTTGACTTCCTTGATTTTAGGAGAAATTCTATTAGAAGCAGGGCTACCGAAAGAAGCACTCAATATTGTTATTTGTTCTGCTGAAGATACAGAAAACTATCTTGTAAAAAATCCATCGATTAGAAAAATTTCATTTACAGGTAGCAAACTTATTGGTGAAAGGATTGCTTCGAATGCTGGTTTAAAGAAAATTTCAATGGAACTTGGTTCAAATTCAGGGGTAATAGTCGACGAAAATGTGAATATTGATAAGGTAATATCTGCCGTTAAAATGGGTGCTTTTGGATACTCTGGACAAGTATGTATCCATTGTCAGAGAGCTTATGTGCATGAAAGTATCTATGAAGAATTTAGAGAAAAAATAGTTAATGCTGCAAATAATCTTGTAATTGGAAATCCAATTGAAATGACTACAGATATTGGTCCGATGATTGATGAAAAGGAGATAGTAAGGGTCAAATCTTGGCTTGAGGAAGCAAAATCTCAAGGAGCCAAGATCTTATGTGGTGGCGAAAGGGAGAATTTAATTTTAAAACCAACAGTTATTGAAAATGTAACTGAAGAGATGAAAGTTGTAAAAGATGAAACATTTGGTCCAACTCTGGCACTGATTCCTTTTACTGATTTTAAGGACGCTGTAAGTAAATTGAATGATTCAATATATGGTTTACAAGCAGGCATCTTTACGGAAAATCTAAGAAATGCTTACTATGCAATTGACAATTTAGATGTAGGTGGTGTCATGATAAATGACATTCCGACATTTAGACTTGATTTGATGCCTTATGGTGGAGTTAAAGGTTCTGGTTATGGTAGGGAAGGCCCTAGATATGCAATTGAAGAAATGACAGAAATAAAGTGTGTAAGATTTCACATCTAAAAATTAAATGAGGATTTTAAATCCTCTGGTCTATTTCTGTATAAGGTATGAATTCACCAACATGTGCATACGCAGGCCTAATTATTTTCTTACCTGAGATAAGCTCTTCAATTCTGTGGGCACACCACCCGGGTATCCTGCCCATAGCAAATAATGGGGTGTAGAGTTCTTTTGGTATATCAAGGCAGTTGTATACAAATCCAGAATAGAAGTCAACATTAGCTGTTATTACTTTATTGGACTTCTTAACTTCATGAAATACTTCAGGGCCGAGTTGTTCTATAAGCTCATATAGTTTAAATTCATCCATTTTTTTCTTGTCTTTTGCAAGTTCTCTTGCCTTCTTTTTAAGTATCAAAGTTCTTGGATCTGATTTGGTATAAATTGCATGACCAAGGCCATAAATAACACCCATTCTATCAAAGGCCTTTCTTTCAAGTATTAATTTTAAATAATCCTTCACTTCTTCTTCATCTTCCCACTCTTTTACATTGTCTTTAATATCTTTCATCATTGCCATGACACTTTTATTGGCGCCACCATGAAGAGGGCCTTTTAAAGATCCTATTCCAGCAGATATTGCAGAATAAGTATCTGTTCCAGAAGATGTCACCACATGAACGGTAAATGAAGAGTTGTTACCTCCACCGTGCTCAGCGTGAAGGATCAAAAGAATATCAAGAGTATCAGCTTCGAGTTTGCTAAAATTTCCATCCTCTCTTAGCATATATAGAAAATTTTCTGCTGTTGAATATTCTGGATTATGATTTCTCAAGATTAGATCTTTGCCCTTGAAATAATGTCTTCTAGCATGATAAGCATACACAACGATCGATGGAAACTTGGATATTAATCCTACACTTTGCCTCAAAACATTTTCAATACTGATATCATCTGCTTTTTTATCAAGTGCATATAAAACTAAGACACTTCTAGCAAGTTTGTTCATTATGTCATTACTTGGGAAGTGAAGAATAACATCATTAGTAAAATTAGCAGCTAAATCTCTATTACAAACCATTAGATCGTTGAAATATTCTAATTCTTCCCATGTGGGCAATTTCCCAAAAAGCAATAAGAATATAATCTCTTCAAATCCATGTCTATTCTCTTTAGATATAGCCTCAACTATATCCTCAATTTTAATACCCCTATATGCAAGTCTACCTTCAAGAGGTGTGAATACACCCTCCTTTTTCTCATAGCCTGTTACATCAGATATCTTAGTTAAGCCGACTAAGACACCACTTCCATCCTCATTCCTCAATCCTCTCTTCACGCCATACTCTGGATAAAGTTCGGGAGCAATTTGATTATTTATTTTGGCGTAATTAACTAGTTTATCAAACATTTAAACACCTTTTTTATAAAAATCATGACATATGTCCTACGAATATTTGAAATTTTTTTCTAATGTTTTATATTTAAGAGTTTCGGTGGAAATTAGTTATACATTACTCCGTAACTTAAAAGTTTACTTATCAGAATAGTCGTGTGATATTATAGAATTGACCTCAAGAATAAATGGTGGGGTCGCTGAGATTTGAACTCAGGTCCCAAGCTCCCAAAGCTCGAAGGATAGGCCAAGCTACCCCACGACCCCAATAAGTCCATGATTAAAAAATCGCTTATAAGATTTTCGTTTATATTTATTTGATTGTAATTCTCTCTCCAGTTACCATATAATAAATCTTTTCAGAAATCTTACACACATGATCTCCACATCTTTCCAAATATCTTGCTATCAATAAGTAATGAGTATAATAACTAGCAGCTTTCGGATTTTCAGCCATGTGAGATATGCATTCTCTTAATATCGTATGAAAAAGATCATCAACTTTATCATCTCTTTTCCACATATAATCAATTAAAGAAAGATCTTCACTTTCATAAGCTTTAAGTGTATCTTCTAGCATACCTATCACTATATCACCCATTAAATAAACACTTTTTAATCTAGGAAAATTATTATTCAAAGATATCTCTTTTATATCTTTTGAGATATCCTTCGAGTATAATCCTATTCTTGTCAAATATGTATTCATTTTTAAAGTTGATATAATGGCCCTTAAATCTTTAGCAACTGGTTGGTATAGGACAATCAATCTTTGAGCATCGTCTTCAATTTTGTTATCAAAGTCCCTAATGGTCTTTCCCTGACCAATTACGTTTTCTGCCATAATTATGTTTGAAGTTTTGACGGCGTCTATTGATTCTTTTAACATCTCTTTTGAAAGATTCCCCATTTCAACTACATCAGACTTAAGTTGTTCTAACTCATCAACAAATTTTTTTCTCATTCATTCCAACCTATCCAAATCTTCCAATTATATATTTTTCAGTTAATTCATGCTTAGGTTTTTGGAACAGCTGTTCAGTTTCTCCAAATTCTATAACTTCACCTAGATACATGAATCCTGTGTAATCGCTTATTCTTGCAGCCTGTTGCATATTGTGAGTAACAATAACTACTGTATATTCTTTCTTTAACTCATCTATTAAATCTTCTATCTTTGTTGTGGCGATTGGATCTAAAGCAGAACATGGCTCATCCATTAAAATTATATCAGGTTGGATGGCTAATGCCCTTGCAATGCAAAGTCTTTGTTGTTGTCCGCCAGATAATCCCATCGCAGACTCATCAAGTCTATCACAGACTTCTTCCCATATAGCCGCATCTCTCAGACTTTTCTCAACAATTGCATCAAGGTCTTTCTTATTTTTTATTCCATGGATTCTTGGACCATATGCAACATTATCGTATATTGAACGAGGAAATGGATTTGGTTTCTGAAAAACCATACCAATCCTACTTCTAAGTGCAACTGGATCTACTTTAGAGTCAAGGATATTTATCCCTTTCCAAATTATTTTACCGCTAGTTCTACAACCTTCAATTTCTTCATTCATCCGATTAATTGCCTTAAGTAAAGTGCTTTTTCCACATCCACTAGGTCCAATAAAAGCAGTTACCTTATTTTTAGGAATGCTCAAAGATGCTTTATTCACTGCAAGTTTGTCTGAATAGTAAACATCTAAGTTTGAGATTATTAAGGATCCATCGTCAGTTTTTTTTATATCTTCCATCGAATCACCAATCCCTATTAGCTAGTGAACGCTGGCGTATTACTATAGCTAAAAGATTCATTATAAATAAAATCACCAATAATATAATAATTGTACTAGCTGCAAGATTTTGAAATTCAACTTTTGGATGTCTAGTCCAAAAAAATATAGTAACTGGTAAAGCTAAAAATCCATCATAAATCTCATGGGGGGCAACTTTTGCAAAAACTGATGCTATAAACAAAATGGGTGCAGTTTCACCTATAGCTCTAGAGAGCGCCAATATTGAACCAGTTAGTGTCCCTGGTAGTGCATATGGTATTACATGATGCCTAACTGTCTGCCATTTTGTTGCACCAAGACCTCTTGCAGCCTCTCTAAACGATTTAGGAATAGCCTTAAGCGCTTCTTCTGTTGTAACAATAATAATTGGCATAACCATCAGTGATAGTGTTAAACTACCTGCAAGAATACTGGCCCCAAAATCAAAGATACGAACAAAGACTGTTAATCCCACTAGCCCAAAGACTATAGATGGTACTCCCGCTAGATTTTGAATTAATCGTCTTAAAATCTTAGTATAAGTATTACTCCTTGCAAACTCAGTTAAGTATACTGCCGCCCCAAAACTTATAGGTAATGAAAATATCATGGTCAACACAACAAGGTATATTGATCCTAGGATTACAGGAAATATCCCTGCGACTGAGGGATTAGAACTTGGATAAGAAGTTAAAAACTTTAAATTGATTCCAGGAAGCCCTTGTTCTAAAATAGAGAAAACTAGTAGTCCCAAGAATATTGATGCAAATATCAAACAAGACCCCACTAAAAATATCCCTAATTTTGCTACTCTATATCTGAATTTTAAAGAGTTTTCAGGATAAATTTTTTTAATCACTAGTTTGTCATTTTTTGGAACACTAGCACATATATTTTTTTTATTTTTTAGAGAAATTTTAATTTTTCTATTTTTATTTGTAGTCATTTTACCAGTATTTTGAATCCTTAAAACAACAAGCCCTGCCACGTAATTAATTATATATGTAATAACAAATAAAACAAGTCCAACTGCAAATGCTGCACTAACTGCTAAGCCCGGGGGAATATCCCCTGTTGCAACTTGAGCGATATAAGCAGTCATCGTTTGAACTTGGCTCAGAGGATTAAAAGTAAGTCTTGCCACATTTCCGGCTGCTAATGCCACCACCATTGTTTCACCTAATGCCCTTGATAATCCAAGCAAAACTGAAGCTATTATACCACTTGAAGCTGCAGGTATCACAACTTTAATTGCTGTTTCCCATTTTGTCGCCCCCATTGCAAGACTTGCTTCTTTCAATTCTCTAGGAACAGCTCTAAGGGAGTCATCAGAAACACTAACAATTATAGGGAGAATCATTACCGCCATTACTATAATAGCACTTGCAGCATTAAAGTAACTTGCACCGAAGTATTCTCTTAGAATAGGGCTAATTACTATAAGGGCAAAAAATCCATAAACTATAGAAGGGACACCTGCCAAAAGTTCAATAATAGGTTTGGCTAAAGTACTAATTTTCTTATCTGCAAATAGAGCTAGGTATAATGCAGCGCCCAATCCAAGCGGGGTCGCAATTAGTATTGATCCTCCTGCGATTAGGATGGTGCCCGAAAATAATGGAAGAATACCAAAATTAGGATCTGCCCCACTTGGCGTCCATTTTGTACCTATGAAAAACTGAATAATATTTATTTTTGGACTAAGAAAAAACTCAATGGATCCATTTAAAAGGGTATACAGAATAGCTAGGCTCACTATAATTGCAAAACTTGCTGCAACTAAAATTAATTTAACTATCAAAGTTTCTTTAAAGTCCATTTTTTTGCGAAACTGATTGTTTCCATTGTAGTAAGCTCTATTGATTTTACTTAACATCTAAGAACACTCTTAGTTTAATTTTGAAAGTTGTGTTGGCAATACTGTTGGATCAACTAAGGACATTTTAACAAATCCAACTTCTGGAACTATTTTTTGTCCTTCTTCACTCAATATATATCTTAAGTATGTATTTATAGCTTTTCCTTTGTCAGTTGACTCATTTGGAACCCCGTTTGTATATATATACAATGGCCTTACAATTGGATATTTTGCAATATTTTCAATTGATGCTCCTACATATTCCTCCCCTGATATCTTTGCAATCTTTACAATTTTTAACTGACCAGGATTTTCTGCGATATATGAAAATCCAAAGAATCCAATCGCATATTTATTTGATTTTATTGCATCCAAAATTACATTGTCATCAGCTGTTGGATTGTATGCTCCGTCTCCTAAGTTTAGTCTTGTCTTAGTTTCCTGTGTTGTATTTCCCCAATCTTTAATTATAGTCCCAAAGAAGTAATCATATGTCCCACTGGCTTCATCAGGTGCATATATTGCTATTTTTGCATGTGGCGCTCCTTTTTCCTTTAAATCTGGGACTTCATCCCAGTAAACTGCAGGCATATCACCAGTAAAAATTTTATACAGCTGAGCATAAGTAAGTTCTTCTGCCCAATTGTTTTCATTGTTTACTACTACAACCAATACATCATATGCAACAATCCATTTTGTTGGAAGCACACCACAGCATACTGCCATTGCAGAGCCATCGGTATTAACCAAATTTCCATCACATCCAACGATTTTATAGTCAGAATTTTTTAACAATCTACTGGTATCAACTAAATCTGCTTCTTTCATAAGAAGAGCATTTAATCCGTGACTTGATCCTCCACCTGAAACGAATATTTGTGCACCTTCAAATTGCTCTGCCCATGCTATTGCTAATGGCAAAACTGTGCTTGATCCTGTTTGTCTGAGTTTAATGTCTGTTGTTTTTTGAGTACAATCACAAAAAATTATACCAAAAACAATCACAGCTATTAATAAACCAAACAATATTGTTTTATTTCCTTCCAGATTATATCACCGAATAAATTAGTTTTAGGGGTCTTATAATACTTTTCGACTTAAAGTATATAAGAATAATTATCAAATTATTTTCTCAATATCTCTATATATAAAAATATATTTATATATGCTTTGTTGAATAATTGCCCTAAAATGAACCACAAAGCTTAAACCCCATATAAACCCTATAGATCCATGCCAGGCAAAGGTGACGCCATAAACGAAAAGTATGTCAATATGGGAAAGTTTTGCATGTCTTTTGATTTTTTAAACACTATCTGGGATGAAGAGCTAGCTCTTATGAACAAAGATAAGGTCGGAAGGCCTTATCTTTACCCGGAATCCTTCATCAGATTTGTAGCAACTATAAGGACCGCCTATGGATTACGTTACAGGCAGACCGAAGGCTTCCTTCGGGCCATATCAGAGCATTCGCCTAAGATAAGGCCGGCAGACTACACCACCATCTGGAGGAGAACAGCTGCCAAACGATTTGACATGGCACAAAAGGAAGTGATGATGAAGTTTCTACTGTATGACCAACTGCAACAGCTAGTGTAAAGCTAAAGGCAAAGAAAGGGCAAGTTAGAGATAAGTGTCGTTTGTTTAGAATTATTCAACAAAGCACTTAATAATGAAAAATTAATGTCTATTTTATCCCCTTGGTAAAATTTTTTAACTTAGTTTCGTAGTTTGCTTTAAGTTCTTTCGTCGTTATTGTTAGCTTCGATATCGGAGTGATTCCAATATAATCCTCCATTTCACCAAATGCTTTAGCATCGCCAGAGCCACCATAAGTGCAAAAAAATGCAACATTTTTAAACTTACCTTTGTTCTCATTAATGTATACCCTTACAGCAGGGGCCATGAGTGCCGCCCATATTGGGGTTCCAATAACAACAAGATCATATTTAGCGGGATCTTTAGTTGTTCCTTTAATTGTTGTTAGTTTTTTAGAATGGGCATCTATAGCAGCGATAATCCAACCTAGTGCCCCTTTTCTATTCTTAGAGTCGATTATCTCTTCGTTTTCGCACTTAAGATTTTTAGAAATCTCTTCTGCAATTTTTTTGGTATTTCCTGATCTAGAATAATAAACAACAAGTGTTTTCATGATAATGAGTTAACTTAGTAGTATATAAATTTTGTTACAAAGATAAAGAAATGCAAAAATTCTTTTAAAATAAAAATTGAAGAGGTGAATTCTATAGGAATCTAATAGATAAGTCTTATATATCTGTGAAAATACTAATTTTCTGGACAAGTAAATACTATGTCTAGTATTTTTTGTAAATGGAGGAGATAACCATAATTGAACCGCAGATTAACTTTCCTGTTGAAGACAGAGATGACGAGCAGCCACTCTACATTCCTGAAGAAGATTATGATGAAGATTAAATAAATTAATTAATCTTTTTTAAAATAATTATACTTAAATCCATAACAAATGAGATTTTTACAATAGAGATCAAATAACCGAAAACTATTTTAAGAATATATCCTTTTCATAAAAATGGAGGGCTTCTATTGCCAGAAAGAAAATTAAGGATACTGATAGCAAAACCGGGTCTCGACGGTCATGATAGAGGGGCAAAAGTAGTCGCTAGGGCGTTAAGAGATGCAGGTATGGAAGTGATATACACGGGATTGAGGCAGACTCCGGAAAGTATTGTAGAAACAGCAATACAAGAAGACGTAGATGCAATAGGGCTAAGTATATTATCTGGAGCTCATAATCATCTGTTTAAAAAAGTGATAGAACTTTTAAATAATGAGGGGGCAAATGACATCCCTATTTTTGGTGGTGGCATTGTTCCTGAGGAGGATATTCCTTACCTTAAACATATAGGTGTAAAAAAGATATTTGGCCCTGGGACCAATACAGAAGACATTGTCGCTTATATAAAAGAAATGACAAATAAATAAAAAGAGTGCCTAGAATGATCTCCTCTATTGATGAATTGATAAAAAAAATGATATCTGGGGATAAAAGGGCACTGGGAAAAATTATTACATTAATGGAAGAGAATTCCTCTTCTTCTGCTTATATTATTTCTCAAATTTACGCTCTTACTGGAAAAGCGTATATTGTGGGTATTACTGGGCCTCCTGGTTCTGGCAAAAGTAGTATTGTAGATAAGTTAGTATCGTGTTATAGAAATGAAAATCTTAAGGTGGGCGTTATAGCTATTGATCCTACAAGTCCTTTCACAGGTGGCGCTATTCTCGGTGATAGAATAAGAATGAAAAGCCATTATACCGATAGGGATGTTTTTATTCGAAGTATGGCGACAAGAGGGAATCTCGGAGGTCTCTCCAGAGCAACAAGTGATGCCATTAAAGCTCTTGATGCATTTGGAAGTGATATAATTATAGTTGAGACAGTTGGTGCTGGGCAGATAGAAGTTGACATTGTAAAAGTAGCAGATACTGTAATAGTTATTTCTGTGCCTGGTATGGGGGATATTATACAAACATTAAAAGCTGGGATAATGGAAATAGGAGATATATTTGCAGTGAATAAAGCAGACTTAGATGGTGTAGAAAAGTGCATCTTAGAGATAAAAATGATGTTAGAGCTATCAGAGAATAAAAATGGATGGATACACCCTATAGTTAAAACATTTGGAAACAGAGACGACGGTGCTAATGAACTTTACGAAGCTATTAAAAATCATCGTAAGTATCTACTTGAATCGGGCCATCATGAAAAAAAGAAGATAATGCGGGGAAAGGCAGATTTAATTAACATTCTTCAAAATCTCTTCATTAAAAATCTTTATGATGTTATTAGTGAGGAGGAAATGGAAGAGTTTGGAAAAAAAATAGCCAATAGAGAAAAAGATCCTTATGAGATAATTGAAGAAATAATTCCTAGATTAAAGAAGTTTTTATGAGGTGCTTTTTTGATAAAAAAAATAGACCATATAGGCATAGCCGTTAATAATTTAGAAGAGTCTTTGAGTTTCTATGAGGAGGCTCTAGGACTAAAAGTAAATGGTATAGAAGAGGTTCCTGAGCAAAAAGTTAAAGTTGGATTTTTAGAAATAGGGGAACTCCATTTTGAACTTTTAGAATCGACAGCCCCCGAGGGGCCTGTCGGAAGATTTATTGAAAAAAGAGGGGAGGGTATCCATCATATTGCAATATTAGTTGATAATATAGAAAAAACTATACTCACACTTAAAGAAAAACAGGTGCAACTCATAGATGAAATGCCAAGAAAAGGGGCCGGAGGATCTAAAATGGCATTTATACATCCTAAAAGTACTCATGGTGTGCTATTAGAGCTATATGAGAAATAGTTTTTTAAATAAAAAGATATATATACTGTATATTGGCATTTTATTATATATTAGGAGGAGAATATATGGGTCTTTTTGGTGGTGGAAAAGAAAAAGATGAAAAAATAAATGTCCTTACGCAAAATTTAGACGAAATTGAAAAGGAAAATAGGGCTCTAAAGATGCAACTTAAAGTTTATGAGGAAGAATATGAAAATATTGAAATCATAAAAGAAAAATTCGAAAAGATTAGCAGAGAAAATCAGGATTTCATGACTAAGCTAAAGGAAGCTGAAGATAAATACAAAGAAGTTGAAGAAAGAACTCATGACGTGATAAAGGAAATAAGTGATGAAAGAGACAAGTATAAATCTGAACTTAATAATGAAAGATCCAAAGAAATTATCGAAATAAGGCAAAAAGAAGAATTAATCGAAGATGTCCAAAGAGAACTTGAGAGGGTCAAAGCAATTAATGAGGAACTCAACAGGCAAATGGAAGAGACAGAAAGAGGTAAAGTTATAGTCCTAGACGCTTTTGAAAAAGATATAGAGATAAGTGAAGGGGTAATAGTAAAGGGTGGACTAAAAACTAAAGAAAGCGTGAAAATTGAAAATGATGCCTTGATAAAAGGAGACATTCTGGCCGGTAAAAATGTCACCCTTGGCGACAGAACAACAGTTCAGGGAGCAGTAAAGTGCGATGGTACATTAATAATGGGGGAAGAAGCAGAAGTCAGGGAAGAGATTTTTGCAGGGAATGTCTTTATTTCTAACGGAAGCGTGATACCTGTTTCAATCAAAACTACCGGGGATGTTAAAGGTGGGGAGAGAATAAGAATTGGTGGCGAATTCATTTCTGGTGGTGACGTATTCTTAGGCGGCGAAACAGTAATCAAAACAAAACTTGAAGCTATTGGAAACGTAACAATAGGTGAAAACAGTAAAGTAATGAAAGATCTTATCTCAAGTGGAGACGTTATATTAGGTGCAAACAGCGATGCAAAAATTATCAAAGCAAAGGGAAACGTTACAATAGGTCACAATTGCAATGTAAATAAAGTTTTTTCAGATGGTTCGGTCACTTTAATGGATGGAACTCATATAAGCGAAGGAATTGAGTATAGAGGCTCAATAAAGATAGGTGGCGGAGTAACTCTTGAAGGAACGATAAGAACAAAAGATAGAGGAGAAATTTTATAAATTTTTTTTTATCTATAAATCTCCCTTTTCGTATAGAATACTGCTATACCTCCAATTATTAAACCTATCAACAAACCTCCAATAAAATATGCAACATAATTGTAAGATTTTTTTGCGACAATTGTTGATGTTTTTTCGATCACCGCCCCATCTTGTGGAGTGGATATTTCTTCTATAGGTTCTAGAAATCTCAAGGCAAATGCTACACCTTTTGCATATTTATAAAGAATGATTGAGTTGATTTTATCTGAATCTTCAAATGTTGAGGCGTATTCATAGTAGCTTTCAGCCATTAAAGGTTCACCGCCTGCCTTTCTAGCAAGGTATATTGCACCACCAGCTTGTTCTTTTGCTCTTTCAAGTCTTTGCTTAATCACGTCCTCGCCTGAAGACCATAATTCAATAGAAACACTAGACCTAACTTTACTATCAATGGCATCAAATATGGCCGCTGCATATTTTCCCTTTTCATATTCATTTTCAGCTGCAGTGAGTAACTCCGAACTTTGGGTAAGTAATGTGTTTTTACCTATTAGCGTTTGAGCATATATGAGACTAAGTCTCGCATCTTCAATCCTTTGACTTGCATTATATTTTATTTGTGATTCATCAATTATACTTTCCCCTTTAGAGTTTTCTTTACTTATATCCATCCATAATTTTGCTGTTTTTGCTCTTTCCAAAGCAAAATCAGCATAATAAACAGCATCATAATATTTTTGATTATAGAAATTTTTCCAAGCGTCAGCAATTAGATTTTCTGCTTCAATTGCTCTTTTTTCAGATGCTGCAAGACATTCAAAAGAGGTGATCCCCCTGATACTTAAGGACTCAGTTGATATAAGCTCATTTGCTTCATCTAATTCTTTTTGAGCAGCTTCTATCTTATTTTTGACTATGTTAGAATCTTTATTTACCAAAACATCAATTGAATCACTAATATAGTTTAACTGAATCTTGGCATTGAAAGTATTACTCATAGCACTGTAATACCTTTTCTTAGAAAGATTATTTTTTGCAGTATCGATGTTTGAATTTGCCCGTTTCAAAAATTCATTAAAAGTCTGGTATTCTCTATAGCCAATAGTTTCGGAATCTAATTTATGGCTTGTATTTTTAGAAAGTTTTTCAACTACAACAAATTCAGAAAGCGCTTTTTCTTTTATGAAGTCGGTGTTAACTATAACTTTTGAGGGTGGTTTTTCTTCCTTTATTTTATATCCTGTAAAATACCAAAGAGCATCAATTGCATCATCAACTTCTATAACTGTAATCCCCCATCGGCTCTTCGCATGCTCAATCACATTAACAGTGTCAATTTTTCCTTCTTCAATTATTTGGATAACTGATTGCCCACTTGGTATAAGAAATACTTTTATCCCTTTTGCATTTGCGCCCATTATCTTTTCTAGTATACCCCCAACAGGGCCTACAGTACCATCGGGATTAATCATCCCCGTCATCATTACATGTGGGTCTATGTCAAGTTTTTTGATTGAGGCGATTGTAGCTATAGTAAGCGCAGCCCCGGCAGAAGGTCCGCCTATTACTGGAGAATCTGCCCTAATGGTATAAAAATAATCATATCTAGAATGTGGTACCTTCAATATATCTGATGCAACAACTGAAGCAAATCTGCATGAAGCTTGTGTATCAAGTTCGGATAAGGGCCAAGTATCAACAAAAACTCTTCCACTTCCGGGCTTTGTAAAAACAGTAGCATCAAAAACGGCGCCTTCAAGGCCAGACTCTACTCTCTTGACTGCAGGCACCTTAATTGTAATAGATTTTCCATCTTCATTTTGGGATAATAAAGCTGGTAAAAAACCAGTAAATAAGATACTAAGCAAAAAAATTGCCAATATTTTTTTATTCATTGAAACACCTAAATATTTTGTAAAAGTTTTTGGATCCTACTATAACACGATTCAAGTTTCTTCCAAGCATTATCCATGTCAGTTTTTTCTATATTGGGATTTTGTATATTGTCAAAATAAAACCTAGTAAGATCCCTATACATTTGGCTCATTTTAAAATATTCATGGGATTTAGCATCTACAAGGGTATTGGATAAATTATCAATTTCTATTATGAAATCCGCCCAAGAGTTAATTTTTTTACGCTCTTGGACTTTTGGTAGTTCATATGTGGCTTCTGGAATGGGTTTTGGTGGAGCTTCGCTATAAACTTGGGATCTAACGTCTTCTTTTGCCATATCTGATTCGATAGTTTTTGGCTTACTGTCAAAAATAGAAATTCTTTCCGGAATTCTAACATTAGGAATCCCGGATTTAGTTTTTTGCGTATTAGAAAAAAACCTAACAAGAAAAATTAACATTATTAGCAATACAATCAGACCAGAAAATATTATCATCCAATATTGGGAAAGGAGTGTTTCTATAGAAGGCATTAATTAAAGAAACATAAAATTACTTATAACTTTTTCCATTAATTTCAATATAGTTCTTTGTTATGAGATATGATTACATCTTTCTCAATTACCATACAAAGAAGAAAACAATTGGAACATAGAAAAGTGAATAAACTTCAATATAAATGTATTTTTTGATAGCTTGGTGTTTGAAAGCGCTATTTGGGATTAAAAGAGCTCTCATTACTTAATTTATTTTTATAGAAATGATTACCGAAATCTTTAAATAGTTTTTTACATTATTATTTTTTAATATAAATCAAACTTATGTAAAAAGATGGTAATCTTTAATAAATAACTAATAACGGGATACATATGTTTCGAATAGATGTTTCTTCCTCATATGAAAGATTTGGGCTAGAAAGAAATCCATTCACAGATCTATCATCTGAGGCTATAAGGGATATCGAAAAAATTCACGTTTCTCAGGAAATTGATTCTCGTATTGCAGATATTCTTTCAGATGTTATTGGAGAAAATTCGGGGATAGCTCTTTCACTTGTCGGATCATTAGGCTCTGGCAAAACACAGAGACTCAAAGGAGTACACAAACTTATCCAGGAATCTGGAGGAATGTCAATCTATCAAAAGATAGATTCAAATGACATCATAAAAACAACTCTTGAAATTTTTTCATATTTTTCTGAATTTGAAGATGAAGAAGATACGGGAACTTCAGAAGAACCCGAACTTGAAGGGGAAACATACACACCCTCTTATCAGGAAGAGAATCTATCATTTTTCCAAAAAATTAAAAGACTCTTTTCAGGGGAGAGGAAATTTGTTCCTATTTCAGATGAATCTGATGATTCGGAGTTAACTAGGGCAAACTACAATTCCCAAGATATTGGAAATCAGCTTATCGATTATTTAGGAGAATATAAGAGGTCTGCACTCATTCTTGATGAAATGGAAAATTTATTGACAGCCTCTAACACAGATCTAATTCTTTTCTTTGAATTTTTAAGAGAATTTATTAGTAATATGCCAGACTCGTGTGTCTTTATAATGGCATGCACCAATAACGCATATGACAAGATAAAAGAGATAAGTCCTGCTTTTGTAGCAAGGCTCCACAATGAACTATACTCTGAACCTCTTTCTGATGAGAGGGCGATAAAACTAGTTCAAAAGAGAATTGAATACCATAGAAGAAAGTCCATAGTAAGCCCTCTTTACCCGTTTGAGGAAAGTGCAATAGTTCTAGCAAACAGTATGTCAAAAGGGAATCCAAGAGAATTGTTAAAGTTATTACACACAACATTGTTTACAGCCACTAGGGACAATTTTGTCGAGTTTATAGATGACAGATACCTTGCGAAAGTCTTGACCGGCCCATCATCAGTTGAGGAATATATAAGGAGAGTTCCTTCGGATTTGAGGGAGGATGTAAGGATAATAATTGAAAAGTACGGTGGGGGGCCAGTTACATACATCCAACTTGCAAAAGACACACAAGAGTCGGTGACAAAACAATATACAAAACTTGAAGAGCTTGTTGCAATGGGTATTTTGACAAGTTCAAAGGGAAAATATCAGATAAATAGCTCCGTGATACAGATGGTGAGAGCATCTATCAGGAAAGAATTTGACAAAACTAAAGATGTTAAAAAAGAAACAAAAAAATAATTATTGTTTCTTTAAAAGTTCTATGAGGTCACTTCCGTTTACTAAACCAAATCTACCTTTCTTTGCTTCTTTTTCACTGTAACATAAAGTGCTATCTTTCTTGATTTTTTTTGAATAAACTGCAAATGGTACTGGGTCTGATACGTGTGTTTTTAATTTTACGGGTGTTGGATGGTCAGCCACTATGCTTATGCTGTAATCAAAGCCCTTTTTTTCAACTTTGTTTAGTATCCTTCCAACAACTCTTTTGTCCAAATCCTCAATTGCTTTGATCTTCATTTCAAGATTTCCAGAGTGGCCCGCTTCATCAGGGGCTTCAACGTGAATGTAGATAAAGTCAATTTCCTCTAAAGCTTTTATCGCATAGTCTGCCTTTCCTTCGTAGTTTGTATCAATAAATCCTGTTGCTCCTGGAACGTTTATGACTTTCATCTTGGCGCCGTATCCAATGCCTTTTATAAGATCAACTGCCGATATTACTCCACCTTTCATGCCGAACTTCTGGGAAAATGGTTCCATTGGTACCTTCTTTCCCTGGCCCCAAAGCCATATCATGTTGCCGGGGTTTTTACCCTCAGAGATTCTTTTTTTGTTCACAGGGTGACCCATCAATATCTTCTTTGAGTCAAGCATCATTTTGTTTAGCATATCTGAATTTTTACCTTTGATTAAGTTGTCAGATACCTTTTGACCGACTACATCGTGAGGAGGTGTGCAGGAAAAACTGTTCTCTCCATTATAAACAAAAAGGTGCCTGTAACTTACACCAGGATAAAATTTGCCTATGTCAAATGATTCGGAAACTTTTTTTATAAGATCTGTTGATTCGGCTGTTGTAATGTGGCCTGAGGAGTAGTCTTTTATTATGCCATTTTCTTCAGTTATGATGTTGCATCTAAAAGCTATATCGCCTTCAACAAGCTCAACCCCAATGCTATATGCTTCAAGAGGTCCCCTGCCAGTGTAGTACTGTTTGGGATCATAGCCTAAAATCGAAAGATTTGCAACGTCAGACCCTGCTTCAAAGCCATTGGGAACGGTCTTTAACTCCCCCATGGCCCCTTCTTTTGCAATCATGTCTAGATTCGGAATATCAGAAAGCTCAAGAACTGTTTTGTTCCCTTTATCTTCTAAAGGGTAGTCAGCCATTCCGTCCCCACATACCACTATGTATTTCATGTCACAGATTGAATATATATTGTTTAAAAGGTTTTAGAGAGTTCTAAGATAAGCTTTGAAAAAAATCGGTAATAAAGAAAATATCTTAGGGTCTTTAGTCAATGATATGATAGTTTTATAGTGTTCATCAAAACTCCCTGATTTATTGAGAATATGTTTTTTTGATTTGATGAAATCAAAAACTGCCCTAAGTTCATCATCACTTAGTTTTTCATAAATTTTTCTTAGTAGTAATCCTCTTGATATCTCCTTATCGATTAATTGTTTACACAGTCGGGGGTAGCTACTGTATCTGCCTGAAATAATCGAGTTGGCAAGAGCTTCAGCAGCCAGTGCACCGTAATATACGCCACCCCCAGACAGAGGCTTAACTTGACATGCTGCATCCCCCAATAGAAATACCCTATCCCTATAATTAATCCCCTTCCCGATAGGTATAACTCCTGATTGAGCCTCAATTGGGGCGTTTTTGATTCCCCTTTCTTCTAAGAAACTGTAAAGTGACTCCTTAGGGCTATCCGATATAGTCCCAATTCTAAATATTCCATCCCCTTCTGGGACAATCCATGTGAAAAAAGGCCTTTGTATGTGGACTTCAACTAAGTTATTGGAATCAAGATCAGCTTTTATCCTGACTTGATACCCTTTGTAATGTTTCATGTTATAATCAAATTCTTGGGATCTGACCCTTGAAGAAGGCCCGTCAGAGCCAATTAGCAAATCTGTGTTAAATTTTCGCTTATTTGTTTTTACGGATATGGTTCCATTTTTTCTTTCAAATGATTGGAATCTCTCTTCAAGAGAGATTTCAAGCCCGTTTGAGAGGGATTGATCGAACATAGCCCTATCAACAACAAATGATACGCCTTTTCTTTTTAGTTCAAATGAATTGGTGCCAAGAAATATTTTTGCACCGTCAATTCTATTTTTGATTGATTCTTCAAAGTCAAATTGTTTGAAATGATCAAAAAAATCGTTTCCTATTAATCCTGAACATGAAACAGGTTTACCAATAGTCTTGTGCTCCTCAATTATATTAATTTTGTATCCTGCTCTATCTAGTAACTTAGAAGCTATAAGTCCTGCAGGACCTGCGCCTATTACAGCTATATCCACACAATTGATTTAATTTACTTCTTTATAAATAATAACTAATTTATGTAAAAAGGAAGGTAATTAGTTAAACTTTCACCCATTTTTCTTTGGTCATCTTAAAAACGTCAGGATTTTTTACTTTAGCAGAAAAGTAGTAACTTGTCGGACAAACACTACATGCTTCACAAACTGCATTTCCAGACTCGACTCTCTTAACTTCAGTTACCTCTATTTTGTGGACATTGCTGTAGTAAGCAATTATAAGTTCACTCTCAGTAGGTTCTTTAAAAAATTGTATATTGCCTTCAGCATACCAAATTGCCCAAGGGGTTTCTTCGCATTGCATAGGCTGAAACTTCATTGTTACTAGGGTGTTGTTTGCGCATCCTAAAAAGAGTAGCGACAGAGCTATAAATGATGGAATTAAGAATTTTTTTATATATGTCATCAGAGTATCAAGCAATTGTTGGATATTTAAATTATCCGGATTTGAAAAATAGGATATAAGAATCAACTATTCTTTTGAATATCGCTGTACCCAGAAAGACAGTTATTAATGAAAATGTGATCAAGTCATTAGAAACTATTAGCCGATTTGATATTGAGGAGTTATTTTTTGTTCACTTAAATTTATAAATTGAGTATCATAGTGTAGGGAGGTGATGAAATGAAAAGACTAATCATAACTCTATTATTAGTTGCATTACTGGCTCCAAGCGTCAATGCAGCAAAGAGTGTAGACGATCAAAAGATTATTATCATTGATGATGACATCCATGATGACTTTTTTGTTTCTGGGGACCAGATCACGATAAACGGTAATATCAATGGAGACTTATTTGCTGCAGGAGGGGAAATTGTAGTAAACGGTAATGTCATGGGCGATGCATATATCGTTGGGGGAAATGTTACAGTAAATGGCAAGATTACGGGCGGACTCATATTAGGTGCAGGTAAGGCGGCTGTTTCTGGAAAGACTGGGAAGATACTTGCAGGTTGCGGGGATCTTGCAGTTAAGGGAAACACTGAAAAAATAATCGCTTTTGCTGGAAATGTGAAAATATTCCCTTCTTCTGTAGTTGATGGATATGCACATATTGTTGCTGGGGAGTTTGAAAATCAGGGAACGATAAAAGGTGAACTAAAGCTATCTACAGAACAGTTAATCGAAAAGGGTAGTGTAGGATCATTTGACTACACACAAAGAACTGCTAGACAGGGCATATCACAAGGGATCAGATCCTTTATCACCATAATCTCAATATTGGCGTCAATAGGGATGTTTGTTTTGGGGGTCTTGTTAGTTCATTTATTTCCAAAGCTATTCTCTGCCGTTGAAAGTGAAATGGGAAAAGATACAATTGTGAAAACAATAGTTGGATTCCTATTGGCTATCTTGGCGGTGATTGTCACTGTCATACTTGCATTGACATTAGTCGGCTTGCCTATCGCAGTAATATTTGGAATGGTAACGCTAATAGCTCTTATGACTTCAGGGCTGTTTGTTTCCCACTACATGGGAAAAATTGTGACCAAGAAATTAAACATTAACACAAGCGATATCGGTATCTTCATTATTGGATTTGTAATATTAGTAATTCTAAAGCTGGTGCCTGTCCTTGGATTCTTTGTTAATCTTGTTACCGGAAGTCTTGGATTTGGAGCAATTTGTTATACAATAAAAAACAAATGGAATTTAATGACAGCAAAAAATTAATTTTTTTATTTTATTTTTAATGACAAACACTTATAAACTTCATATCGGCCCTTCATCTAATGATTAATCCAAATAACACCAGAATGGTTCCTGGATGGAAGTTTGCCCCTGTTCCCATATGTTTTGGCGGTGATCTAAGGGCAATCGCATTTTGTTGCCATCCTGGGTATCCTTTGACATTTTCCTTCAAATGCGGCCTTCCAAAAGCCTTGGAAGAGCTTGGTATAACTAAAGAGGAGTACATCGAAATAAAGGATAAGTTCTCAAAAGAACATGACTGGGATAGTGAACTTACCTGTTTCAAATCACTTTCTTATTGCTGCATGAGAAGAGGTGGATGTATAGGGGGGAGAGACTTAGCCCTATCATCTAAGTACAAAGATGAAGAAGCATATGAAAAATATTTCGCATTGAAGAGAAAGCTCTGCGTTGAGATATTAAAAAAAGCTAGAAATAAAGAAAAAGTTAAAGAGCTTTTAGAATATGAGCTTTCTAGACCAGAGCCTTTAGTCGAATAATGTTATTTTTTATACGATCATTTTTATTGAATATCGCAGAACCAGCAACTAAAATGTCAGCACCAGCATTTTTGATTTTCTTTATGTTTTTTTCAGTAACTCCGCCATCTACTAAAATCTCAATGTCATGCCCTCTCACTAATTTCTTTGCTTCTTTGATCTTTGGCAGCATTGTCTCAATGAAGCTCTGGCCTCCAAATCCAGGATTTACAGTCATTAAAATAAGTAAATCCATTGAGTCCAAAAGATGAGTTATGGTGTTTAATGGTGTTGAAGGATTCAAGGCCAGACCAGATTTCACGTTAAGTTCTCTGATTTTATTCAACAATCTGTGAGGGTGGTAGAATGCTTCCACATGAAATGAAATGTAATCAAGAGAAATATCCCTGTTTTCATTATCAAGCGCCTTGGCAAAGCTCTCAACGTAGTCTGAGGGGTTTTCTACCATCAGGTGCACATCTATCGGGAGGGTAGTTATTTTTGAAACGGCCTCAACAACTAAAGGGCCTATTGTTATATTGGGGACAAAGTGGCCGTCCATTACATCTACATGGATTATGTCAGCACCGGCATTTTCTGCCTCCATGATGTCATCTCCAAGTCTAGAGAAGTCGGCAGAAAGAATGGAAGGTGCAAGTTTAGCCATGAATTAAATCTCCTTGTGCTCTACTTTTTTCCAGTCTGACATGAACTTTTCAATCCCTATGTCTGTTAGTGGATGTTTAATGGTCTTCATCAAAACATCATATGGAACTGTTGCTATATCAGCACCAACTAGAGCTGCCTGTAATACGTGAATTGGGTGCCTTATGCTTGCAATTATAACTTCAGTTTCAAAGAAATAGTTTCTGTAAATCTGTTGGATCTCTGCAACAAGATTCATCCCATCAGTTGAAATGTCATCAAGCCGTCCTACAAATGGTGATACATAAGAAGCCCCTACCTTGGCGGCAAGCAAAGCTTGAGTTGCAGAGAAAACAAGGGTGACATTTGTTTTAACACCTTGCTCAGATAATGACTTCACAGCCTTCAAGCCGTCTTTTGTCATTGGAACTTTTACTACTACGTTCTTATGGATATCGGATAGTTTTAGCGCTTCATCAACCATACCCCTGTAATCAGAAGAAGTGACTTCAGCTGAAATCGGTCCATCCACAATTTTACAAATCTCCAAAATTATATCTTTGAAAGGTTTTTTTTCCTTAGAGATCAGCGACGGATTTGTTGTGACCCCTTCTATTAAACCAAGGCTTGCTGCATCTCTAATGTGCTCAATATTTGCTGTATCTAAAAAAAATTTCATATATTCCCCTCATATAATTATTATAATTATCTTTTCATTGCTATAGCATTTTTTGATAATTTACAAATTTCGTCTGAAGTCAAATTATATATCTGCATTAGAAGCTCATAATCGCCGCTCTGTGCAAACGTGTCTTTTATGCCACATCTTAGTATTGGAACTGGGTATTCTTCAGAAAGAATTGATGAAACAAGTGCTCCCATGCCAATATAGATATTATGTTCTTCAGCTGTTACAACACATCCTGTTTTCTTAGCGGATTTAATGATACCTTGCCTGTCAATTGGTTTTAGTGTGCTAAGATTAATTACCTCTGCAGAAATGCCATCCTTTTTTAGCATTTGTGCAGCCTCAAGTGATTTTGAAACCATTATACCTGATGAGATTAGTGTTATATCCCCTCCATCCACCAATGTTGAAGCTTTGCCCATTTTTATTTCATCTTCACTGTTAAAGACATTCGGGACTTTGCTTCTGCCGAGTCTCACATACGTTGGACCTTTCTCTAGGGATATTTCCCTTATGGTCTTCTTAGTTTCAAATGTATCGGCAGGAACAATCACCTTCATATTCGGAAGTGCACACATGAGCGAAATATCCTCAATCATCTGATGGGATACCCCGTCCTCTCCGACTGTGATTCCTGCATGAGTTGCAACAATTTTGACATTCATTTTTGAGTATGCGATAGATTGCCTTATTTGGTCATAAACTCTACCAACAGCAAACATAGCAAATGATGAAGCAAAAACTGTCTTTCCGGTAGTTGAAAGACCTGCAGCAATGCCTATCATGTTTTGTTCGGCTATGCCAACATTAAAGAATCTGTCATGGAACTTCTTTCCAAATGAGGATGTTTTTGTTGAAGAGGATAGATCAGCATCAAGGACCACAATGTCCTTTCTTGTCTCCCCAAGCTCTGAAAGTATTTCTCCATAGGCATCCCTTGGAACTCCAAATCCTGTCATGAATTAGCCTCCAGCTCTTTCATAGCTATCCTATATTCTTCATCATTTGGTGACTTACCGTGGAAGGATACGTTATTCTCCATGAATGATACCCCTTTTCCTTTGACTGTGTGCGCAATTATCATCTTGGGTTTGTCAGTTATTTTAAATCCTCTATTGATAGTTTGAATTATCTCTCTGATATTGTGCCCATCAATTTCATAAACTTGCCAGTTGAATGACTCAATCTTACTCTTTAGCGGCTCAAGGGGCATAACTTTCTCCGTTGGACCGTCAATCTGTAAGTTGTTTCTGTCAATTATTGCAGTGAGATTCCCAAGCTTAAAATTAGGTGCTGCCATCATAGCTTCCCATATTTGGCCCGATTGAAGTTCACCGTCACCCAATAATGCAAAAACTTTTGAACTGCTGCCATCAAGCCTTAAACCAAGTGCTATGCCTGTGGCAATGGATAGTCCTTGTCCCAACGATCCTGTTGAGATTTCAATACCGGGCGTCATCGTGCAAGGGTGCCCTTGTAAAAGGCATTTGGGCTTTCTCAAATTCTTTAGCTCACTGACATCAAAATATCCTGATTCTGCAAGAGCAGCGTATAATGACGGGCAAGCGTGCCCCTTACTTAAAATGAATCTATCCCTGCCAGCCCAAAAAGGATCTTTAGGATTGTGATTCATTATATGAAAATACAGGGCAGTAACAATATCTGCTGAAGAAAGGGATCCGCCTGGGTGACCAGACTTTGCAGAATAAATCATTTCGATAATATCCTTCCTAATGGTGTTAGCTCTTTTTTTTAAATCATTGAGTATCGAATCGTTTAAAGTTTCTTTTGTATTCATCTTATCTGATTTGATTTAATTTTTCTCAATATAAATGATTTATGGTTACCGTATATTATAAAATACACTAAACTTTTTATATATAGAAACAAAAAAATAATTATGGAAACTTGTGGCATTTGTAGAAGAAGGATTAGAGATAATCTTGAGATGTGCTACTGCAGTTACTGTAACATGACTTTTCACTTCACCTGTATTGAAGAGCAGCCTTGCCCAAATTGTGGCAGGGTCTTAAATGTAGCTCATGTCCGGCTGGGAAAACCCACTGAAATTTATAGAAAGGAGAAAGACAGGGATGTCTTTGTTGAAGAGGTAAATACTGAACAGGGAAGTGAATCTCTGTCTCCAGTTGAAGAAAGTTTTGAAAAGCAAGGTGTTACTGAGAAGGATATCCCAGAAAGAATGAAGACTGAGTTTTACTCTGAAGAATCATCCCAAATGAGTGATATGCAAAAATTCAGCGCACCCCCCATGGGAGCAGTTGTTGAAAGGGGCAAGACTCTCAAAAGGCGGGACGCGAAAAAAAAGTTGGGCATTTCAAGGAAAAAATTATTATTTATCCTGCTAGTCGTGGCTCTTGTGATAATTAACATCATAGTGATTTTCTATGTTCTAAATGATGTAACAGTTCCATTCCTAAATATCAAATTTGGTGGAAAAGAGGCAGTTACAAAAACTTTCTTTAATTATTAAATTTTTAACCAAAAACGATAAAAGGATTCTACCATGTTTTGCTGTGGGGACTATATTGCTCAGAAATTTAAAAATGGAATTAGAGGACTCAATAAAAAGAGCTGTTAATTTAGATGACATTGTTGTAGTTTTTTCTAGACCCCCTGAATTTAAATTTGGTGATGTTGCAACTCCTCTTTGCTTTGAGCTTGGAAAAAAACTTAAGAAACCTCCAGTGCAGATTGCAAATGATGTTGTAAAAAATATCATCTTGCCAGAAGGAGTAGAGAAGGCAGAAGCTGCTGGTGGTTATATCAACTTCTTTTTTGATAAAAAATACTTCTCCAAAAAGACCGTTGAAGAGGTAATCAAAAAGGATGCCTTTTACGGAAAAGGGGAGAATAAGAAAGAAAAAGTAATGGTTGAGTACTCCCAGCCCAACACCCATAAGTCTTTTCATATTGGCCACTTAAGGAATGTATGCCTTGGAGATGCATTAGCCAATATAATGGAATTCTCCGGCTATGATACTGTCAGGGCAAACTACATCGGGGATGTTGGGGCTCATGTTGCAAAGTGCCTATGGGCGTATATGAAGTTTTATGATGGGGTTATCCCAGAACAAAACAAAGGAGAGTTTTTAGGTAAGGTCTATTCTGAGGCCGATAAAAAGCTCCAGGAATCTGAAGAGTACCAGGAAGAGTATAAAGTTGTACTAAAGAATCTCTATGACGAAGACAAAAAAATAATGGAAATCTGGGAAATGACAAGGGAGTGGAGCCTTGAAGAGTTTAATAGAATCTATATGGAGCTAGGTATCAATTTTGATGTATTTCTGTATGAAAGTGAGGTAAAGGATGAAGGCACTAAGATAGCAAGAGAGCTTTTGGATAAAGGCATAGCGGATATAAAAGACGGGGCAGTTTTAGTCGATCTAAAGGAATTTGACCTTGATGAGTTTGTAATACTTAGGAGCGACGGTACGGCACTTTATTCAACAAAAGACCTTGCGCTTGCTAAGAGAAAGTTTGAGGATTTCAGGATAGATCTCTCTTTGTATGTTGTTGGGAGTGAGCAGAAGTTCTATTTCAAGCAGCTTTTCAAAACATTGGAAATTATGGGATTCAAACAGGCAAAAAATTGCTATCATCTGTCTTATGAACTTGTTATGCTAGAAGAGGGTAAGATGTCTTCTAGAGAAGGAAATGTTGTACTTTATTCAGAATTAAAGGATGTTGTAAAAAAAGAAGCATTGAACCAGGTTAGGGAAAGAAACATCTCTAATGCAAAGGACATATCTGAAATTGTGACCATTGGGGCTTTAAAGTACAGCATGATGAAGGATAATAACAAAAGGATTATATTCAACTGGGAAAAGGCTCTTGATTTTGAAGGAGATACCGCCCCCTACATCCAATACGCCCACGCAAGGGCAACTAGTATCTTAAAGAAGATAGATGATTTCAGCGCTGAATTTGAGATAGATAGTCTTGATGATAAGGAGTATAAGCTTGTTTCCATGATATCAGAATTTCCCGAGATAGTTGAAAAGGCATCAATTGATTATAGGCCTGACTATGTATCCAACTATGTGTATGGCATTGCAAAGTGCTTCAATGAGTTTTATCATGAGTGCCACGTTATAAATGCCGAAACAAATAGGGATTTCAGGGTGTCACTTGTTAAAGCAACAAAGATTGTATTGAGTAACGCCTTGGCACTTCTTGGTATTAAAGCGCCTGAGGAAATGTAGTACACATTTTTAAGTATCTACCCAAATATTTATATATTGTTTTTATTAAGTAGTTTTGGTGTTTCATTGAAAAATATAACTTCAAAGAATATCGCCTTTACTGCGATTTTTGCAGCAATAGGGATTCTATTTGGAACAATACTGCTTATTCCAACACCAGTACCAAATGTTTACCTAGATCTGTCACATATAGGTACAGTTCTTTCTGCTATGCTTTTAGGCCCTGTATTTGGAGGTATAACAGGATTTATTGTTGGTATATGGCCTGGCATTACTTTTGGGAATTTTTTTGTACCCCCTTTTAAAGCCCTGACCGGAATTTTAATTGCAATTCTATCAAAAAAGACTAGGCCTGGTGTGGCAGTTTTTGTAGGCTATCTTCCTGAAGCATTTTTAACCTACCTGACGCTTGCAGTATTAAAAATCCCTTATGGTCTCCCGTTGCCTGTTATATATACAATTCTATTGAAGGCCTTTGCAGAATTAATCATTCTAGCTGTGCTGATGGAAATAATAATGAGAAATAAAGGAATAAAACGCTTTCTTGAATCAAAGGTAGGATTTTTATACCTTTGATATTTTTAATTTTTGTGAGAAAAAAACAGCTTGATATCTTTCTTTCAAATCTAAAGGAGATGGAAGAACCTAACATGTTTGAAGAGCAATACACTACACCAGGTGATATAGCTAGTGAGATTGTTCTTTTTGCCTATCACAGAGGAGATATAGAGGGAAAAACAGTAATAGATCTTGGCTCAGGTACAGGCCGCCTTGGCATAGCTGCCTTATTATTAGGTAGCAAAAAAGTGCATTTTATAGAGAAAGATAAAAGGGCAATAGAGATTTTGAAAGATAATTTAAAAACATTAACTTTAAAAAGTAATCAAATCTTAGGAGAATACGAGATTACGGAAGGTGATGCTTTACAGGTCCTCCTGCGAGGGGACACTATTATTCAAAATCCGCCTTTTGGTACCAAAAAAAGAAATATGGATACCAAATTTTTGAAAAAGGCTTTTGAAATAGGAAATGTGGTGTATTCCTTACACAAAAAAGGAAACTATGAGTTCATTAAAAATGTTGCTTTGGAAAATGATTTTGAGCTAGTTGAAATAGAAAATTTTAATTTCCCAATAAAAGCGATGTTTGAGATTCATAAGAAAAGGAAAGTATTGATTGAAGTTGAACTTTATAGATTCACGAGGTGTTATGATGGAAGCGAACGGAGAGACTAAAAAGGAATTTGTTATACCGGGCGACTACATAGGGGTTGCTGAAGAGTTTTTACCAGGAACTGGTGCATATGAAGAGAATGGGAAGATATATGCTACCTTGGTAGGAAATCTAGACCTTGATATGTCAAAAAGAAGTGCAAGCGTCATTTCTAAAACAAATGTTGTCCCGCAGATAAAAGAAGGAGATATTGTTTACGGAGAGGTAGTATCCGTTAAACCGCAGATGGTCTATGTTGATCTTCTAGCTTTGGAGGGATACGCAGATAAAAAGCTTTCAGCCAATACAAAGGCAAGAATATATGTCTCGCAGACTGATAAAAAGTATGTGAAGACAATCTCCACAGAATTTAAAAACGGGGATATTGTGAGGGCCAGAGTCGTTGATACTCAAGGCGATGCAATAAGGCTATCAACTGCGGAAGATAATCTTGGCGTAATTAGGGCTGTTTGCAGTGTATGTAAGAAAACTCTTGAAATAAAAAATGGAAAACTTGAGTGTAGTTACTGCAGCTCAAAGGAAACAAGAAAAATAGCAAGCGATTATTTGAAAGCTAAACTATGATGAAATGAAGGGAAAAACAAGAGTTTTAAGTTTTAAAATAAAGGGCAATCAAAAAGTAGAAATTGCCCATTTTCTTTCTAAATTTGAGGATATTGTATTTAATATATCTGATGATACATTAAAGATCAAAGTATTAAATTCGGGTAGTATGGGGGAAATAATCTACTCAATTAAAAGCTTTTTAGAGGAGTTAAAAGAAAGTGAAGTTAAGGAGGAAAAAGGAATGCACAGTTATACGCTAGATAGCATCTCTAAAATTGCCGGTGTGACCGTCCCTGTGAAGCTTTTAAAGGTAGTGCTTGAGGATTATGGTTACTCTTTTGAAGTAAATAGGGAAAATGTAGTTTCAACAGCAAGTGTTTCAATAGCCGCTGAGTACGCAGGTTACATATCCTATCTATTAGAAGATCTAAAAGACGTATCAAAACCCGTAACAGAGATCATAGTTAGAGTTGCAATGGAGTATGATCTGCTGTCCTCAGAGCTTTTAAGTGTGGGAATTGAAGATAAGATTTTTAATGACACAGATACAGTATCTTTAAATATAAGCTACGATGAAGCTCTTTTAAGATTAAGGAAATATGCAGGTGAATAGTATGGATATTGAAGTACTAAAAAATGAAGGAAATTTGATGGAATTTAGAATTATTGGTGAAGATCACACACTTTGTAATGTATTAAGGGATGCGTTATTAGAAAATCAAAAGGTAAAGGTAGCAGCTTACAAAATTGACCATCCACTTCTTGATAAAAAAAGGCCAAAGTTCATTATCAATACTGATGGAACGATATCACCAAAGGATGCGCTCCTTGAAGCAATTAAAAGCATAGAAAAAGATGTCAAATATTTAAAGCAAAATCTACTTTAGAACGAATCAGGATCCTCTTCCAGAACATTTTTTCTGATTATCTCTTCTCTTTTAAGGACAGATATGCCTGTTTTTTTGTCAATTATCTGGATAATGACCTTGATATCTGGATCCTCTAGATTTACTTTTGCGCCAGTTCCCCCAACAATCTTTGCTCCAATTTCCCTTTCAAGGTCTTGAGATTTGAAATTAGTCTTGCCTCTTTTCTTGCATCTCACGGCAAACGAGTCGCTTTTGAATATCTTAGGTACGGAAACATCAACTGCTTCTACGATTATTAGGTCTTTATCGGTATTAATATACCTGTCAAATGGTAACACCCTATGTATGGCACTAGTTTCATAATCTCTTAGTATAGTGGCCATTTTCTTAGCATCCTTACACTTAACAAGAAGAACTCCCTTAAATTTGGTCTTTTTAATTTCAAAGATTTCTCCTTCTAATGCCCATTCTACTTCCCAGATGCCATCAAACTGTCTGGCTGTGGGTGTCGTCACAAGAAGAAATTCTTTCAATTGTTCCATAAAGAAACGAACTAGTATTGATTTAAAAAGTTTTATATGATTTTATAAAACAATGTTTGGAAAATGAGCCATATAGAGTATAATACCCTATATGGCGGAATACTATATGCCAGTAACACTAAATCATAATAACGTGTTACTATATATAAATCTTTCCACACAAAAAGGATACTTTTTTAATTTAAAATCCTATCAAGTGCGATGCCTACCCATGAATTATCCAAAATGTTTGATAAGCTAACATATCAACGAAATTTTTTTGAGCTTTCAAGGGGGCTTATGTTTAGGAAGGATATTTTAGGCTCGAATGAAGCATATGTCTTCGTGTTGAATCGAGAAAGGAAGGCTGCAATAACAATGCTCTTTGTTTTTTTCCCTATTGACGTGATCTGGCTCAATTCTGAATTAAGAGTAATTGATGTGAAAGAGCGTGTGAAACCTTTTTCATTCTACATACCCCATAAAGGCGAAGCCAGATACTTTATTGAAATGCCTTTAAACTCCGTCAAAAAATATAAAATAAAAGTGGGAAACAGAGTTTTATTCCCTCTTTAGGACTTGATTGCAAAAACTATTAATAATAGATGTTCTAAGGTAGTTCCATGTACATTACAGATAATCATATGCATGTTGACCCGATAAGGGGTAAAGGGCTTGATGCTGTAAAGGAATTTTCCTCAGCTGGCGGGACACATTTTATGCTAGTCTATAAAACTGCATATGATTCAGGTGCAAAAATAAATACTGGAAAGGATTTTGCAAAGGCCTATGATTATGTGATTAGCCTATCAAAAAAAATTAACAAAGAAACTAATGTTATGTCCTATCCTATAATTGGACTTCATCCAGTAGAATTTCACCGCATGATTACCGATTATGGTAAAGAAAAGGCATTTGAGATTTCTTTAGAAGCTTTAAATGAAATTGAAAAGAGAGTTTCCGATGGTCTTGCTTTTGGCATAGGGGAAGTTGGAAGGCCTCATTATGACGTGGATAAAGAAATAATAGATCTATCAAATGAATTTTTGATTGAAGTCCTTAAACTTTCAAAAAAAATAAAATGCCCGGTGCAGCTTCATACGGAAACTTTTGATGAAAAAAAGTTCTTTGAGCTTGGAGATCTTGTAAAAAAATATGGGAATCCAAAAAAGGTAATTAAGCATTTTTCCCCTCCCATGATTTCTGTTTGTGAGAAGATTGGTATATATCCCTCAATTGTCGCTAGAGAAAAAAATATTATAAAAGCTTGTGAAGAAGGAAAACGATTTTTAATGGAAACTGATTACATCGATGATAATGAGAGGCCAGGTGCAGTCGTTGGCCCTAAAACTGTGCCAAAGACAACTAAAAAACTTTTAGAAAAGAATATTCTATCAAAAGAGGATATTGATTACATCCACAGATACCTGATAGAAGAAATTTATGGTATTGAGTTTATTTAATGTTTCTGTATGAGTCTATCCTTTTCTTTGATGCTAGAATTTCAGCTTTTGACATAATCTCTTTATCCTTTTTTATTTCCTTCATCTTTTTCATTTCCGAAGTTCCCATGAAAAATATGTTTGTTCCAACTATAATAAAGGATATAGCGATCATTGTCGCTCCAGACATCATGTACATATCAGCGGATTTGGCATTGAGTGCTATTGAAAGACCGAATAATACGCCTACTGCTAGAACTATCACACCAACAATCCATTTTAAGACATAAAGCGCCATTACTAAAAAAAAATATGTGAAAATATAAAAGGCTTTTCTTTTGGATAGGAAAAATCTTAAATAATAACAAATTAATGTAAATATTGATATTTGGTAGTATAATGGTGTTGATTTATGAAAAAATTAATTATTTTTTTGTTTATAATAATAAGCATAACTTGCCAAATCCCTGTTTCTGCACAGGAAGATTTTGCTTGCATGGGATGTACTATTGACGTAGATATATCTGAAAAATCAGAACATGTCACCATCAGGATGATATTCCTAAATCTCGGACTACCAGATTTCAATGGTTTTTATCTTTATGTACCAGGTAAGGTAAATAATCTAACTATAACAGATGATGTGGGAAATATTCTTGAGTCCTCTTTTTCTCAAATAGGAAAAGAAACATTTGTAAGATTTTACTTCAACAGAAGTTTAAAACTTGGAGAGACAGCACTTGTCAAAATCGAGTATAAAGTGTCAGATCTTATAACCAAAGAGGAGAATTACAAGCTTAGCTTCCCGTTTGAATCCCCATGTGACATTAGATACCTAAAGATGACATTTAATTTTGAGAAAGGTATTCCTATCTTATCTGAATTTAAACCCTCCCCTTCAAGATTAGAATCTGTTGACAATAAGGTTTCTGTTGTCTGGTACAAAGAGGGGGTAAAAGAATCGGAGAAGTTCTTATTTGAGGCTAACTATGACGAAAGGTATGCACCACTTAGACAGATAGACGATAAGAATCCTCCAAAAGAGGAAACACCAAGAAATCCTGCGCTTTATATTATGATCTCAGTTGCTATTATCTTCTTTAGCCTTATTGCGGTACTGCTCCTTACTAGGAAACATGGTCACAAAAAGATAGATGTTGCATTAAATGTTTTAGACTCAAGAGAGTCAAGGATCATTAAGATAATAGCAGATAACGGTGGTTTAATAACTCAGGCAAAGCTGTTTGAGCAAACGACCTTTTTTTCAAAACCCACCTTATCAAGAGTTCTTGACAAACTTCTCAAGAGAAAGCTAATAGAAAAAGAGGAAAAGGGAAGAACTAATATCATCAAGCTAGGAGAAAAACTAAAAGACTAAACAAAAGAAATAAAAGATAGAGCTTTAGTCATTAACTTATGATTAAAAAGTCCTTCATGCTTCTCATTGCAAATTCATTTTCAAGAGTAGCAAATTATCTTTATACACTCTTCACCGCCAATATACTTCTCTTAACAGAGTATGGCCTTCTTTCATCTATAATGCCTTTCCAATCCCTTATATTGGTCCTTTCATCTTTTGGCATAGCTCCATCTGTATCAAGGTTCACATCGATTTATATTACAGATGACAAAAAAGACAAAATTTCATCATCTTTATTTTTTGTCCCAATAGGAATTTTGCTCTTTTTTATTCTATTTGCCTTAATTCCGTTAATTTTAAATTTTTACTCGGCCGATATAAGAAAGGGTATTGAAACACCTCTAAAAATAATTCTTCTTGTAATTCCATTAGGCGTATTATTTTCTGTTTTTACAGGCATACTGCTTGGAATCAAAAAAGTAAATTTTATGGCAGTATCCATATTTGCACTTTCCCTATCCTACTTTTTGCTTTCAGTCCCTCTTTCATACCTGTTTCGAGTTCCAGGGGCATCAGGGGCTTTAGTTGGAGGGTATGTAATTGGAATAATAGTCTCATTCTCACTAATTTTAAAGAGTGGAATTAAACTAAGAGTGCAAAGAGAACACTACAAAGAGTTTATGAAAATCTTTTCATTTGCAATCCCTGTTTCAATATTCTCATTGAGCCTTGTACTTCTTTTCAATGCCGACATTTACATACTTGCTCATTTCTTTGGCCCAAGTATTGTTGGCATTTATGGTATGGCCTCGCCTACTGCAGGGGTAGTGCCATCGTTTGCTATAGCTCTTTCTGCGGTCTTATTACCTGAACTATCCAAGTTAAAATCGATGGAAAAAGAAGGGATTGAAAGTATTAAGATTTCACTTAAAGCATCATTTGATATAACATTACCTGTTGCACTTTCCCTTTTTGCATTTTCAACTCCAATTATTTACTTCCTATTTGGAATCAAAGAAGGCGGATGGGTTTTAAAGCTCCTCTCAATTGGAATGCTATTCTACTCTGTATTCTACATCGCATCAACATCTATCCAAGCTATGGGAAAGCAATGGACACCTATGAAGATAACGGTCCTTATAGCGGGGATAAATGTGATTTTGAACTATTTATGGATACCTAAGTATGATATCAATGGCGCGGCATTTGCAACAATGGTGTCTTGTATAATCGGGATGATCTTGATACTAAAAAGTCTTGGCATATTCTTTATACCTGACAAGAGATTTGTAATATTTTCAACAGTTATTTTTCTCTTGATGATGATCTTTGAGGCAATAATTGGTTTATTCCCATCAAGAATTGTAAATTTTCTTGTATATGGCGGCTTTGGATCACCACTAATCCTGGGTTATTATTACTATCTAAAGAAAAAATGGAAATAATTTTGATTATTTTTTTAGAGAATCAAAATAGGATTTAGTGTAAATTTTCAAAATAGTAAACTTACTATAAGGCGACTGGTAAATATTACAGTACTCTTCTATTTTTCTGCCATCAAATTCAACATTCTTAATCTTCTCTTTAAACTGATTCAATGGCATTTTTACCTTAACGCCATCAACATTAAGTACTATTGGGATTGGGGATATTATTTTATCAATGCCCTCGACGTTTTCTTCAAGGATTTTCTTAAGATACATTGGCTCTAAAATTAGGGGATCTTCCTCTATTTCTCTTCGTCTCTTTTCAACTGCCTTAGAAATTTCATTTACCATCTTATTAAAAATATCAAGGTCAAATTTCTGTCTTAATCTTTGACTTCTTCTGCCTATGCCACCAACATAATACTCAAGCCCTTCAACGTTAAACTGCTCTGGACCTCCAAGTAAAACAACAGGTATATCAATATCCAAAAAAAGATGAGTTTTTTTTCTAAGGCATCTGCTGAAATTTCCTAGGGAAAATACAGCAATGTCTGCTTCTTCTATCATGCCTTTTTCAATGGCGGTTATCTGATTTATCCTTTGACCAACACCTCTAGCAAGTCCCATGACATTTGTCACCGCACCATTCCTTCTGATATATTCTGAGATATCACAAACTGGGTGAGGTAAATGGTGCTTTCCAAGCGAGGGTGCAACTATGGTGATTTCAGAACCCGCAAGAGGGACCTCAACAAGTTTGCCCCTAAGTTCTTTAGCTTTGCTTACAATAAGATCATAGTCTTCGCCCGGTACAGCGATAATCAAAGTGATATCAATCTGTGTGACATTTTTTTGAATTAAAAATCCTCCGATATCATCCACAAGATCTTCTAGCTCATCTGCTCTGTGAAGCCCACCTTCAAATAAAGCCATTTTAAACATTGATCCTCACCTAATCCCTCTCATGATATTTCTGGGCAAGTTTTTTACTATCTTCTGATATAGCGTTTTCACTTGAAGCAACAGTAATAGTTTTCTCTGCAGAGAGAATATATTTAATCCTCGCTGCTTCTGGCAATACCCTATTGATTGCTTCTTGGACATTTTTCTTTAAATCATCTGTAGGATAATATACTACCTCTCCCTTTACTTTGTTATAGAGGTCAACAGGTATCTTGATTTCAGTTCTATCTTCCTGCTCCACGCCTTCTTTTGAAAGTGACCATAATAAGGAAAGTATTTTTGGAACGTAAAATTCATCCTCTACAGATAGCATTTCCTTTTCAGGATTATATATTGCAACGTCCTCTATTCTCAAAGGTTCAAGAACTTTTTTTATCCTTATAGAGGCAATGAACACAAAATTTTCAGTGTCTCCGTAGAAGAATACTTTTTCAATGCTCCTCCTAATCTCAAATTCTCTCATTATGTCATTTATTAAAACAACATATCCTTGAGCCTCTTTTTCTGGTAGACCTTCAACGATGATTTCCATTATCTATCCCCTTTAGATAAATCCAGAGCAGAGTAAGGCTCCTCCAACTGCACCTATGAACTGGGAGTTTTGTGGAACTAAAGGTTCTGTCTTTAATATATCTCCTACCGCCTTTACTAGACCTTTAAGGAGTGAAGTGCCGCCAACTTGAATAACGGGGAATCTTACATCAATTTCCTGTAATTGTTGTTGATAAATCTGTTCAGCAACGCTTCTACATGCCGCAGCTGCCACATCATCTTTTGTATAACCTTCAGCTAATGCAGAAACTAATCCTTGGATTCCAAATACGGTACAGTAACTGTTCATTGGAACTTTGTGGAGTTCTCCTCTTGCTGCCATCTCGCCCAACTCAAATATTTCAACTCCAAGCCTCTTTGCTGTAGTTTCTAAAAATCTCCCTGATGCGCCAGCACATATGCCTCCCATTGTAAAACTATCTGGTATACCATCCATTACAGTAATTGCCTTATTATCCATTCCTCCGATATCTAGAATTGTTGCTTCCCCTTTCTGTTTGTCGGCAAGAAAAACAGCACCTTTGGAGTTGACAGTCAACTCTTCCTGAACAAGTTTTGCCTTATAGTGTTGACCTAAAATATATCTGCCGTACCCAGTTGTTCCAACTGATTCAATGTCTTTTAAATCCATCTTTGCTTCCTTTAATGCTTCTGCTACTACCTTTTCAGCTGATTCTAAAACTGTGGTAGTTGGGCTCCAATATTTTCCTATAATCTTATTGTCCTGCATTATGACTGCTTTAGTTGTAGCAGATCCTGAGTCAAGGCCCATTGTGATGCCAACTTGTCGTTCTCTGCCCAAGAGGTCTTTTCTTTTAACTATTGTGACAAGAGCTTCCATTCTTGTAAGAAGAACGCTTGCTTTGGTATTTTCTGTGAAAGAATACATGACTACGGGGAGTCTTGTATGCCTTTGTAGGTATCTCCTTAATTCGTTTCTAATCAAGGCCCCTTCTGCGCATCTAAAACATGTAGCTATCAATACTGCATCTGCTTCAAATGATTTGTCTGCTAGAGCTTTTGCTCTGGCTATCATTAACTTTAATCCAGGACTAACAGGATTGAATCCAAATTCTTCTACAGCTTCGTCAAAATCAATATCGACATCAGGAAATACTATTTTTGCTCCAACAGTTTCTGCTGCCTTTTCAATTTCTTTCTGGATACCGCTGTAATCATTACCACATGAAAGTTGAGCTATCTTAATCATTTTAGTCCCTCCAAGAAACTCTTAATTCTAGCAATAAAATCTTCCACTTCCTCTTCGTTTGTTGGATATTCAAGTTCTAATGTGGGAACTTTTTTCTGTTTGATTAGATAAATAGTAATCTCATTTGTTCTGGCACAAGCCATGCATCCAAATGTGGATGGAAAGTTGTTTACAATAATTGCTGCTTCTGCCTCATCGATTAATGGGCCAAACATTGCAAGTCTACCCCTAACTCCAGAAGGAACTTCTATAGCTGCATATTTCAATCCAACTTTTACATCTATTTCTGTTATATTCATCGGAGGGGAATCAAGCTCTGGATCATTTACCCTCCTTTCAATCTCTTTTGCAAGGGCAAGTGGTTTATGCCCAAATCTTTCAACTAAATCTTGTAGTATCATGCTGTTTGGAGGGTAAATGAAAACTTTCATCTTTACACCTTCTCCTTAATAGTTTTCTTAAGAATATCAACATCGACAGGTTTTTTCTTCTTTTTATCAAATGTTCTAAACTTACCTTCTTTTAGGACTTTAGAAATGGATGGTAATAACTTATACTCTTCTTGTAGGAAATAATAACCAGGTCTAGCCCCGCCCCCTCTTGTTGCCCTGCATCTTCTTTCGTCTCCTATCGGATATGCTCTGTGTTTTGAGAATATATCGGCACCGAATTTTTCTCTAATTTTTAGTGTGACGTTCTCAATAACATCATCATCTCCTTCTACCATAAGTCCATAACAAGTATCTTTGATGTTTAAAGTCTTCCCAAGGCTTATAATATAGTTAATTACCGTCTGAGAAGTTAACGATGAGGTATCAGCTATAACAAACATTCTAGTTATCATATTCGAATTAGTATTTATTAACAATAAAAGAGTTTCGACTATTTTCCATATTAGTTTAGCAATGAAAATAGAATTATGTGACTATATTATTCATTTAATTACTGTGCTAATATTAAAATAAAAAGATTATTATACTTTTCACAATAACTTTGAAATATTCCTCGGGGAAGTGCTAATTATGGATTGTATATTATGTAAGAAGCCTATAGAGGGGTATAATATAAAATTTAATCAATTAAAAATTGATGAATTTCATAGTGTAGCTATATGCTCAGACTGCATTGATAAATTTCTCAAGTGGCAACAAACTATGTTTGCAGTTCTATTTCCTACAAAATCAGCCAAGAAGTGGTCTATTAAAAAATGAATTACTAAATGTTTTCAAAATAAAACTAATTATAGAACTATCGTTTAATTAAATCAGAAAGTCATTTAAATTAATTTCATTCTTTGTTTTCAATGAAAATAGATTTGCATGTTCACACTACAGCATCCGATGGACTTCTTTCCCCAAAAGCTATTGTGGCGAAAGCTAAAGAAAACAAAATAGACATTTTAGCAATAGCAGATCATGATACAATTGATGGCATACCTGAAGCTATGAATGCTGCAAATGAAAAAGGGATACGACTAATTCCTGCTCTTGAAATAAGTGCAAAGCATGAAAAGCAGATTCACATACTTGGGTACTACGTAGATTATAAAGATCTAAAGTTTCAAAGCTTTGTAAACAAACTAAAGAATTCACGAGAGGATAGAAATCAGAAAATGCTAAAAAAATTAGAAAACTTTGGATTTGAAATAACTATGGATGAACTAAAAGCTAGTGCAGAGGGAAACATTGGGCGACCCCACATTGCTGATCTAATGATAAAAAAAGGATATGTATCAACTTTTGCTGAAGCTTTTGAAAAATATATAGGAAATAACAAGCCTTGCTATGTTCCAAAAAAAAGGCCAGATATAAGAAAAGCAATTGAAACTATAAGAAAATATAAGGGCATTCCAGTACTAGCTCATCCTAAATATACTTATTTGGAAGGAGAAGAATTGGAAAATTTCATATCCTATTTATCCAGTATAGGGCTTGGCGGACTTGAAGTTTACTACTCAAAACACAATAAGGAAGAAGAGGCAACGTATCTGAAGCTCGCAGAAAAATTCTCTCTCATCCCGACAGCAGGCTCTGACTATCATAGAGAGGGAGATGTTTTTGGGATGGAATTAAAAAAGGAGTATGTTGATAGGCTTATTGCTCTAAAGACAGTTTAAAGATTCTATTATTTTCTCAACTAAATAACTTGGCTTATTAGAACTTATAATATTGTCTATTGATTTTCCCATTTTCTCTAACACGTCAAGAAAGGTGTCAGATACACCACCAGTTCCTAAGCACAAACCTATAATCTTCTTTTCATCATATGCTATTGTTAACTCATTTAGAGTTCCGATCATGCCCATAACAGAAATTACTGCATCACAGCTTCTAACAAGAGTAACATTTCTCCCTTTGTATCCAGATCCTGTAAAAATAAGGGAGTCAAAGATATCAGGATGATAAGGATAGTTATAATTATTAATATGCTCTTTTAGGTTAATTGCAGGAGATACCCCAACTGTGATGCCACCTACCTCTTTTGCACCCATTACTGCTTCTAAAGGTAATCCATGACAGGCGCCTGAGAATAATACCAACTTCTTTTTGGCTATGATTCTCCCAAGTTCTCTTGCAACAAGCCTGACATCACTTCCTAAATTGCCACTAGCAGATCCAATAATCCCTATCTGATATCTTCTGATAGAAATCTCTCCTAAATAGTCCTCTTGAAGTAATTCACCCTAGGCTCATATAGTTCTCCTTTTGAGAGGAGTTCTCTTATTGCATTATCAACATCATCTGCAAGATACTCATCTTTTAGCTCATATAAAATAAGGTCAAGAACAACCCCGTCTCCTTCGTCTAACTTTTCGATAACCTCTATTATTTTTGATTCAAGATTGGTATCGGAATCAAATATACGATTTTCTTCTGCATATTCTATAAGGTAGTTTATTTCTTCTATTGCATCAATCAAATCAGGATTTATTCCTTCTTTTTTAGCACGATCCATGGCCTTTCTCACATTCTTTTCTTCATCATATATTTTCTGTGCAATCTTGAATTGCTTTCTCTGTCTAATAGTTGTGAGAATCGATTCAGCCCTATGAAGTGTCATCATATTGGGTGGTACTAATGAAAGTGCTTCAAGATTAAGCTGTTTTTTACCTTGCCACTCACTTAGCTTAGCTATGAACTGTACAAGATCTCCTTTCTTTATAGATAGTAGAAGTTTTGTATTTTCTCTAAATGCAAGAGAAATTATGCTTTGAGTTCCATCATCAAGCAAAACAGATCCAAAAGTTCCATCTTCGGAAAGTCTTGGTTCTGCCATTATAGTTGCTACACCTTTGAGTCTGTAAACTTTTAATCCCTCTTGAGTGATGACATAATTAGTAGCAAAATCACCTTCAGGTTTTACAAAATATCCTTTATGAATCTCAGCAAGTGGAAGTCTTGAAGAAGGCATTCTCTTTTTCAAGTGTATACCTCCTTCTCAATCTTTTGAATTTTTTTAAATAGCTCTAAGTTGAAATCAGAAAAATCTTGAATTACTTCGGAATCAACGATTATCTGCCCGCCTTCTTTGTAAGGAATTCCAATAACTCTTAAAACTTGCTCCATATCATAAAGTTTGTCTGCTGAAACGCCTATTGCTCCTGTTCCATCGTCAACTATAAGCATGTAGGTAGAGGGGTCAATGGAAACGACTACCCCTATGAAAGAAATTATACTTTCATCACATTTTATTTCGTGTATTTCTTTCTCGATAGAATAATTATGTTTCATTGTATCTCCCTACCTATGAGTTCTATCACTTTTTCTATCTCTTCCTCTAAATCGATTTCATATATATTGTGTGCTTGAAACACATTTCCGACATATTCACTTTCAGCAACATTTCCTGAAACTACTATCTCTTTTCCTAAAAGTCCAAAGTGATTATCCGATAGATATGCTTCTCCAGCATTTTTAAAATTGAATCCCTTCTCAAGATAATTTTTAATTCCATCGTGCACTTGATCAGCGCCTACTCCTAATATCTTCTCTGCCTTGTCTTTGAAGAATGAAGTTCTGATATACCCAGTGGAATCATCAATACCAAGATCCAATATAGCAACTTTTGTTGATACAACTTCTTGCTTACAGTGTTTGCAAAATCCTTTTTGCGCTGCGTCCATTTTTCTAAAGCATGTTGGGCACCCATCATAAAAGAATACTGAGTAAAGTTTAGCTATTGTTCCCCTTATCTCTTTGAATTTGTCGCCAGAATTTAAATCAGATATATTTGTCCTTTCATATTTTAAGGACTTAAAAGTAAAATTTTCTGGTAATAGAGAGGGGTCAACATTCTCTGGATTTACAATTATCTTGCTCTTTGTAGATATATAAAGTTGGGGCCCTTTAATTCCACCTTTCACCTGTCCAGCTATTATCTTTAATATATCTCCTTTGTTTACAGTTTCAGAGCATCTAACGGCATTCTCATCCCAAAACACTACAGCTATTTCACCTGTTTTATCCATTATCGTTAAATTTAGGACAACGCCTTGTGAACCATCGTCTCTTGTAAATTCCTTGGGGGCATATTTTCTTGTAACACGCCCTAAGACATTAACGTCTTTCATTCCCTCTTTAAGCGATTCAATCTTCAGATCTTCTCTACCTGAGAGTACTATCCCCTCTTCAGAAGCGATTATCGAAAGAATCCCCTTAGTTGTTAAATTAAACATAGAAGCTTCCTTTTTTAATCGGATCTTCTCTTTTATCTCGGCTTCTGTATAACCCTTTTCCATCAATTTTGACATTATGATGGATACGTCATCTTCCATCAAAGCACCTATTATTTTTATTTTGTAAATATTAAAATACTTTTCTATTAAATCTTTAAATGCTCAAGATTTATATGGATTATGGGGATTTTTGCATTAATTCTTTCTTTTTATATTTTATCATATCAAGCAATGCGAGATTATATGGAGCTGGTATTCCAATTTTATCCCCAAGTTCAACAATTTTGCCAGAGATAAAATCAATTTCAGTCTTATTTCCTTTTCTTAAATCTGAGAGTGTTGAATTGATATTTTTAGAAGTATTTATGATAACAGTTACTGTCTTTTCAAAAATATCTTCAGGAATATCTATCCCATTCTTTTCAAGAATCACACTCCCTTCTTCTGTAATTTCTCTGACAATCTCTAACAGATTGCCCTCTAAGAGTATTCCGTTTTCACTGTTAAGAATTGAGGCAAGAGGATTTATAGCTGAATTAATAATCACCTTGGTCCAAATCTCTCTCTCAATATTATTGGTATATTTTGTATCAATCCCAGCATTTTTGAATATTTTTACTAAGTCTTTTGCTATTATATTTTCATCAGCTAATGGGCCTATGATAGTTGTCCCTTTTCCCATATATTTAATTATTCCTGGGGATTCTAAAAACGCCCCCATGCTTGTTACTGCACCAATAATTTTTTGTTTTTTGAGAAATCTAGAGATCTCTTCAAGATTCCCTGCACCATTCTGTAGAGACATTACATTTACTTCTTCATCTAAAATAGGAAGTAATTCTGCTAAGGCATTTTTTGTATCATATGCTTTAGTTGTAATAACTATAACATCAGAGCCTTTGGCATCAAGAGGATTTGAAGACGCATTAACTCTAACATTAAATTCTTCAAGTCCTGAAATTGAGAGCCCGTTTTTCATTATTGATTTTACGTGATCTTTTCTTCCTATAAGTAGAACATCTACACCGCTTTTTTTTAGAAGTCCTCCAAATAAACTCCCTATTGAGCCAGCTCCAATAAACGTAATTTTCAATGTACCACTTATTAGGATTGATGGGCTAGTTTTTATATTTGTTGTTAATTAATTGTTCAGTTAAGGCTTTAAACTTTCTGATAAAATTAAGTTAGGTGATGAGATGCCTCTACCCGAAAAAGTTGAGTTTATCAGTAATTACAAAGGATGGAAATGCTATATTGGTTTTGAATCACTCGAAGGAAAAGAAAAACTTGATATCGCGCGATTATTACTTTCAATAAGAGAATCATTTAATAAAAAGATATACGAATATTTAGGTCAAGAGATTGATATAAACTATATTAGGGAAATCGTTGACTCAATAATTAGAGATGAAAAGACAATCTCTAGTTCACTCTTCAAAGTGAAATCACCCACGACAACTAAAAAATTATCAAAAATTGCTGAAATAAAGGAAGCAAAAGATATTGCAAAAGGATTACTTACAGAAATGGTATTGGAAAAACTTGGGATAGAAAGGCTTACTCCTGAGGCACTTGATAGTTATTTAGGCCAGAACCCTATAGAAGATAGGGGAAGTGAAACTGATGTTAACAAGCAAATGGTTCATTTTCTTGGAAACTATAGAGGATGGAAGTGTGTCAAGCGAATGGAGGTTGAAGATCTAACTGATGATCTTGACATAGCAATGCTTCTCCTCTCAATAAGAGAATCATTTAACAATAAAATATATGATTACCTGTCAGATAGATTTGATATGAAATCTCTTGATAATATTGTTGAGGATATAATACCAAAGAAAAGTAGATTTAAAGAAGAAGACATTGCCATTACACTAACAAAGCTTAATTCACAAGAGTTTATTTCAAGCCTTGGGAAAATATCCCAAGATCCAAGAACAACAGATATCTTAAAAAGAATTGCCGCTGAAAAAACACTTATTAAATTGAAACTTACACACCTAAACGCAAAAATGGTCGAAAAATATATTGAAAAGAAAAGCCTTATTGCCTAATCAATGAAAGCATATATATAGTTATTAAAACCATTGTGAACATAAGAGTATAAATAATCATTCTAATTATAGTCTGTTTTGAATTTTTTGCATAATCATATACGGCATATGGTTTACTTTTAACAAAAGTTCTCGGAATTGGATCAAAATTTACGGGTATGTTATTTTGATTTGTGGTGTATGTCCATCCTGAGGCATCCTCATGATTAGTGGCATTTAAGGAGGACATATATCTTTCTCGTTCAACGTCATACTTTGTTTTTTTTTCTATATCAGTTAATGTTTCATAAATATTTTTAAGCTCAAGAAATTTATTCTTAGCCCATTCTTCTTTTCCAGGATTTTTATCTGGATGATACTCTAGAGCTTTTTTTCGATAGGCCTTCTTTATTTCTTTTATAGAAGATGAAGGTGAAATACCCCCAATCTCTTCATAATAGTCTGTTTTTGAGTTGTATGACATAGTCTATTTGATATTAAGAGATTGAAATATAAATTTATTACTTTTGACTAGGATAAATTAGAAATATATAACTAACAAGGCTCATCTAAATTTTGAATACTTAGAAAGGACTCTTAAAATATCCAATGCGATTTCTTTATCTATTACGCCTTCTTCTTCTTTATCCTTAAGGAATTTTTTAGCTTCTTCAAAGCCTATTTTTGAAGCTTTTGCGTAAAGTGGACCTCGGATCAGGCCTGCTTTTTCTTCAGGAAGTTTATTTAACACTTGATTTAAATCCCATTTGAAATCTGAAACTCTTCCCATGTTAAGTTTTTTAGTTTTTTTAGAGTATATTTTTTGTTTAAATTTTTTTGATCCTTTTGAGTAAAACACTTTTGTTTCTTCTTCCATCTGACCCTCTCTTTTCTTTAACTGCTAAATAAAACTTTTTAAGCCTTTGCTTAATTCTAACAGATTTTCTTGTTGTTTTTTTATAATTTTATCCTCAAAAATTAGATTTTCAATTGAAATAAAGACCCACCCTGCTTCTTTCGAAGAAAATTTTATGGCAAGAATTGTTTTAGGTGAAAGAACTGTTTTATTTGTTATCTCAGATGCAATCTTTAAAAGAGAATTGATTTGAGTGTTTTTGATTTTGATATTTGAAAGTTTAGTGTTCTTTACTTCCATTATTATTGCTCTTTCTCCCTTTATTGCGATGATATCTGGCCCACTCTGACTAACTCTTTTACTAAATACAAAATAATTATTTTCGAGAAGAAATTTCTTGATTTCATATTCCGCCCGGACTCCACGGGATTTATTTTTACGTATTGACATCAAGATAAGCGCATCCATTTCAATACGTTAATTTTAGGCCCAATTGGATTGCTAGAAATATCTTCTCTCAAAAAGTTGATTGCCATGCCATCCCACAGTAAAACAGAGCCTTCTTCGTTTCCCTTATAATCTTGACAAAAAAACATCTCTCTGATAAAATCGAATGATTCACTCTTATCTCCCTTGATTAGCAGAGGTAAATCATCATCAAATGAATTTAGATTTTTATTTATTTTCAGTTCTCTTCTTAATGAAACTGAGATATCAACGGCTCCAATCCATTTCCAATCATTTTTATCAACATACATAAAAGAAAGAGTAGAAGGATTTCCATCCTTAGATTCAACTATCATTAATCGTCTGCAACCTTTAAGGATTGCAATATCCTTCAATTCCTCAATAGATTTTTTACCCCTTGTAACTTGAAAAGAAAGGGGTATAACTCCTAGTAGCTCTTTAACAAAAGACCTAGTCCTAGTTGATGGCCTTCTAGAAGTTGAAATAAGCATCATATTAGCGTGCTGGCACTGTCTTTGCTATTTCTGGCCTCATCTTGATAAAAATTCTACTGCCACAGTAGGGGCATTTAATCCCCCTTATATCGTCAAATTCTGTAGGGGTAAGTATTCTTTTACATTCAATACATTTATACAACTATTCACTTCCTACTTTGCCAGACGCTTTTTGTGAAACTTTTCCTACAGGAGTATCTGGGAGATATGTGCCACCAGCAAATGTGGTTTCACATTTTGTGCATTGCCATATTGCAGTGCTAATCCTTTTCACTGACTTTCTTCCACATTGTGGGCATTTATGTTTTTGTTTCATTTGAGCTTCAATGTTAGAAACTTTTACTCTAATTTTTCTACCATATCTTGCCCCGAATCTTCCTGCACTACTAGATTTTTTTGAAACCGCCATGAATATCACCTCATTTCGGAGAATTTTTCCTTTAAAATGGATCTTATTTCATCGCCCCGGATCTTCGATCGTCTGACGATATCTAAAATATCCTCTTTTTTAAAACTTCCTACATCTCCTTTTTGCATAGCAGAAATTCTTCCATTATCCTCAGTTGTAACTGTAATCCTTGAATCCATTACACTTTCTTCTTCAATTGAAGGATCATATAAAATTGAATCCGCTATTTTTGCATATGTGCAGGGTATAGGTATTTTTCTCATGGGCAACTGCATTAACTCTTCCGTCTTATTCCCTTCTTCGTCTAAAACTGGCATCTTGGTGTTATAAAGGGCGCCAATTGATGCAATTCCTGCTGCATCAAATAGATTTCCATTGTAGTCCATTATATGAATATCGACAAACAAAACTCGTACAAGTTCCCCTTCTTTTATGACCAATTTTTCAAAATCAATAGCGCCTGATTCTCTGATCCCTCTGTCAACTATTCTTGCAAGTTCTATCGAGTCTTCTCTTGGTGGGCCTGCTTCAAAGTCGGGTGATGCCATTGGAATTAATTCTGCATTGGTAGTGAAAACTCCTTGATTTGGTGTGTCTGGGAATGGTGCTCCAGTTTCACATTTTACTCCGGCTATCACCTTTGTATCTCCTATCTGGACATAACAAGAACCTTCTGCTTTATTTGCAATTCCAAGTTCTATCTTAAGATCTCTCATATCATTAAGATTCCTGCCATCGTCACGCTTACCGTTATTTAAGAGGCTAATTATGTAATCTTTTTTAATATCTGAAAGGACGCTACTCATTTAAAACACATCCCCTGTAATGTATTTTTTCTTTAGAGCTTCTTTTTGAATCTCATATACTTGAAGACATCCTTTCCTACCAAGCTCAATTGCTTCTTCAAGCTGATCCTCAGTTAGGTCTCCATCCATCTGTAGTAGGCTAAATTCATTTTTTCTTGGAAGAAGTGCCAATGGTAAATCGGCTTGCCCATAGTTGTCCTCTTCTTTGCAGAGATCTAATACTATCTTATCTTCTACTTTTCCAGCTGCACATGCCGGCACCAGTTCTTTCATAGGTATACCTGCGTTAGCAAGTGCAACTGATGCTGCAGTAATTCCCGCACATCTTGTTCCAGCATCTGCTTGGATTACTTCAATGTTTACCTCAACCATACATTTTGGAAAGTTTTCTAATATTAAAGCAGGTTCTAATGCACCTTGTGTTACTTTACCTATTTCTACCCCCCTTCTACTTGGTCCAGGTCTTTTTCTCTCTTCTACTGCAAATGAAGCCATATTATATCTACATTTTAATATAGCTCTATCTGATTTTTGAAGAAATCTTGGATAAGCTTCTCTTGGACCATAAACTGCACAATAAATTTTATTCCCACCCCACTCAATATAAGATGAGCCATCCGCTCTTTTAAAAACTCCAACTTCTATCTTTATGTTTCTTAACTCATCAATGGCTCTTCCATCAATTCTCTTGCCATTAGTAAAGAACTTTATGTCTTTCTCCATTTATAACACCTAATATTACATTGATATTTCTGTTTCAAGTATTTTTTTTATTCTATCTGTTAATCCCGGTATATGGGCTTCTTTATCGATTTTAAGAATGGCTCTCTCAACAATATCTTCCATTTGCCTCTCGCCTTTAATCCATATATTGCCATTCTGACCAACCATTATCTCACATCTAGTCATCTGTTTTAGTAATTTAATCATAGATCCTTTTTTACCAATTACTCGAGGAACTCTTGTAGCATGGATTTTTACTACCCTTCCCCATTTCAATTTGCCATAAGGCCTTTCTTTTGACTGTAAAACTATGTCTGAAGATTCTCCGACATCTTTAATATTTGCATATATTACGTCCCCAACTTTGAAGATTCTTTCAAGATTTGATGTATCTTTGACATATCTCAAAGCATCTTGAACATGAAGATTGGCTAAGTAAGGTGCATTAATATCTAAATCCCAACTTAGTGGATTGATACTTACTATTGTTCCAATTACATCGTCGCCTGTTTTTGGCATATATTTGCCTTCAAGCGGAACTACCCTAATGCCATCATTTTCTATATAGACTATCCCTAAAACAGAGGATATTATTGTATCCTCAAATTTGTCAACCCCATATTCATATCTAAAAGGCCCTTTTGCAATAGCCATACCTGGCGTGACAATAGATCTATCTTTAACTAAAAATTCCAAGCGCGTCTCCTCACATCATTTTTCCATTATCTTTGTTTCTACGTTTCCTTTTGTAGCACCATTTAATTTACTGAAAAGATCATCTTGCAATCCAGCAGGTATTTCAATTATAAATATCCAAGAGCCATCTCTACCCCATTCTTCTTTAATGATAGTACCAAGAGTTTTTACTAATCCCATTGTTTTGGATACGTATTCTGCAGGCACTTTAACTCCAATTCTCCTATTTTCTAGTTTGATAGGTAAAATTGGAGCAATAGAGCGAATTATATGTTTAATTTGGTCTTCAGTTCTCTTGTACATATCTATTGAAACTCTTGCCTCTTCCAAAGCTGTTTCTACTCTTTGTGGTGGATGTGGATGACCAGTCTGAGGGTTTATTGCATGTCTAGAAATATAAGACACAATTTGAGCCCTCTTATTTTCCATCATTGCTCTTCTCTGTTCGGTAGTAAGTTGTATTTCTCCTTTTTTAATAATAATTTTTGAAATTTCAGCTACGTTATCTGTACCAAATGCTTTTTTAAGAGAATCTGGGGATGCTTTATCTCCTTTGTTAGCATCTTTAAAGATGAAATTAACAGCGAGGAAATCATCATTCTCATTTCCCCCCTTAAATTCTTGAGCTTTTTGGGGATCAACTAATATCTCAAAATGTTCCCCATGGTACTTGATTTTTGCAGTAACTGCATCGTCTAGAGATACCAAACAATCTACTCCTTATCCTCCTCTTCCTTAATCTCTTTAACTTTCTCGATGTAGAAATTTAATTTTTCTTCATTCATTTTCTTAAACTTCTTTTCTTCCATGCTAATTACAGCCATTTCAACATTGCTCTTGCTTAAGTCTCCCTCTATTGATTTTTTCATAGCCTTTAAAGCTAGTATAATTGCGTCTTCAGTTGAGATTTCAGGGGAGTATTCTTTTTCAAATATCTCCATTGCAACTGATCTTCCTGCTCCAATGGCTGTAGCTTTCCATTCAAGGTAAGCTCCAGAAGGCTCAGTAACAAATATTTGAGGTCCTTCTGAGTTAATGCCAGCAAGAATTAAAGAAGCACCGAATGGCCTTAATCCGCCATATTGTGTATGCATCTGCTTTAAATCTCCGATCTTCTTTGCTAACATCATTACAGACATCTTTTCATCATAGCTTAATGTGTGAATTTGTGCTTCAATTCTTGCCCTATCGACAAGTATTCTTGCATCTGCTATGATTCCTGAGGTAGCTGCCGCAAGATGATCGTCTATTTGAAATATCTTCTCAAATGATTCGGGTTCAACGAGCCTGGAAGGGATTCTCTTATCTACACAAAGGACGACTCCTTCATTGCATTTTATACCAATAGCTGTAGCTCCCCTTCTTACTGCCTCACCAGCATATTGAACCTGATACAAACTTCCATCTGGACTAAAAACGGTAATTGCCCGGTCATATCCAGATGCGGGTGGAACAAATGCCATCTATTTACCTCCATAAACTAATTAACATTAGACTTAATTTTTTTTTCTCTAACCCCTTTATAGTTCCTGATACATAAAGAGGTAATATATTGACTTTTTCTTTACCTACAGATTTAGTAAGCGATAGTATAAATATAGCTTTGTACAATGATTTTATATTACTTTCTATTAGGCCATATCTACTATTTTCGTCATATTCTTTTACCCAAAGACCTATTTCAGAAGCGCCAAACTCTCCCAAAAAATCAATGGCTGAATTCCAGATAGCCTTAACTAGGTCTTCTCTTTTAAAGTCTTTCCCTCCTTCAATTATAAAACTAACATATCGTGTCTTTTCTCGTAGAGTCTTTGGATTTTTTATAGGCATAAAAGCATCTAAAAAAGATATAATACATATAATTTAAGTATTTTGGTATAGTTTACCTATATGGGCTTATTCTGCCTTGCTACATAGAAAGTGAAGACTATTCTTCTGTTGCATGACAATCTACAACAGCTAATGTAAAACTAAAAGAGAGAAGTAAAAAGTTAAAATTAAATGTTATTTAACTGAAATTATGCAACATAGCAGACTTATTCAGAACATTTAAATATAGTATCGTACAATTAATAGTGTGCCAGACAAGAAAAGTATTGCTGAAATAGTTAGGGAGTACATCGGTGCACACCCTTCTATAATGGACTGTCTTAAATATGGAATAATCAATTATTCCGCACTTTCAAGAATGATAATGGATGAGTATAAGATAGACAACATGGTTGCAGTCCTTATAGCATCTAGAAGATATGCCGAAGAATTACAAAAAGAAAAGAAGTTTCTCGAGAAAAAAATAAAACAAATTTTAAAGAAGAGTAGGATCAATATAAAGACAAAAGTTGCAACTGTAACTCTTAAGCCTGGGTGGCATGTTTTCTTAAAACTCGAACCAGTTCTAAAGAAAACACTTTCAGAAGGCTATCTAATCAATATTATCCAAGGTTCTCAAGGAATTACGTTAATATTACTTGAAGATTATCTTGAGGAAGTTGAAAATCTAATAGGTAAAGACAATATAGTAAGAATAACAAAAAATTTAGTTGAAATATCTGTTAAGAGCCCTGAAGATATAAGTGATACCCCCGGGGTAGTATCTTATCTATCTTCAAATTTATCTTCTGTTGGGATAAACGTTATAGAAACTATGAGTTGCTTTATGGATACCATATTTGTAGTTGATGAGAAAGATATGGTACTCGCTTTTGAAGCCCTTAATAGATGTATAGACTAAGTATTTATATCTAAAATACTAAAAAGATGGGATGTTATGGAAATAAGTGTAATAGACATAAAAAAAGATGATGGTGTAGAATTTATACTTGGACAAGGCAACTTTTCTATTTACACTGTAGATGATCTTGCAAGAACACTCCTAACATGCGTTGCAGGAATTAAAGTTGGCGTTGCTATGAATGAAGCCAAACCTAAACTAACAAGAGTTGCAGGAAATGATGAACATCTAAAGGAACTTGCATCAAATGCAGCTTTAAAAATTGGTGCCGGGCATATTTTTGTAATAATGATGAGAGGTGCATTTCCAATTAATTTACTAAATAATGTGAAAAATCATCCTGGTGTTTGTACAGTCTACGGTGCAAGTGAAAATCCCTTCCAAGTTATTGTAGCAAAGACAGATATTGGAAGTTCAGTTATAGGTATAGTTGATGGAACTTCTGCAGAAAAGATAGAAGATAAATACGAAAAGAAAGAGAGGAGAGATATCTTAGAAAAAATAGGATATAAGATAGAATGAAGGCCAAAATAGAAAATCTTAAAGGCCTAAGATTGCTAAATCCTGGCCCTCTCGTTTTGATTTCATCAAAATATCAAGGAAAATCTAATATTGTTACTGCAGCGTGGACTAGTCCAGTTTCTCACTCACCTCCACTTATCTCCGTATCCCTCTCAACAAAAAAACTTTCTCACATCCTCGTTGGAAATTCTAAAGAATTTACTGTGAATATTCCATCAATAGACCTTCTAGATAAGGTGATGCAGTGTGGTTCAGAGAGTGGGAGAAATGTTGACAAATTTAAACAATTTAAACTTAAAGAAGTCAAAGGAAAAAAAGTATCTTGCCCATCTATAAAAGAATGTTTTGCCTTTATTGAGTGCAAAGTAATTGATTCTTTTCTATGTGGAGATCATTATCTCTTTATAGGAGAGATAGTACACTGTGAGATTGAAAAAGAATTCTATAATGAATGTATAGATATAGAAAAGATAAAATTCATTAACCATCTTGGGGGGCCATATTTTACTTATCCAGAAAAAATCATTGAAAAGGAAAGAGATTAGAGTTACTGAAACTCTGATATATGGGCTCTTTTAATGTCTTCCATTTTATTGTCATATTCTTTGAATTCAATTTCATACTGTCTTAAGTTGTTCATAGATTGGACCATTCCATCTTCCTGTCCATTAATAAAATACTCTTTCAATATCTTAATTTCAACTGCAGCATTTTTTAAAGCTTGAACTTTTTTTAGATAATAGTTAGTATATAGGATTAACCAGTCTTTCTTTGATTTTTGAGCTTCAATCATTGCATTTTCAAGTGCAACTGAAGCTGTTGAAAGTTCAACTATGGCTTTATCTGCATAAATTGTAATGTTGTCCATATCTTGGATAGAATAAGCATTAGAAGCGATATTATAATACTCAATTCCTTTTGATAATTTTAAATTTGCAGCCTTTATACTTGTATTCCAATTTTCAAGATATGTATTAAGACATAATGATAGTAAAAAAATTATAATTAAGCTAGGAATTAATAATTTCTTGCTTTTCATTTTTTACACCTTTCTAGATTTTTTAAGATTAATATATAAATCCATCAGATCTTTAAAGACATAATCTGGCTTTATAGGGGATTTAGATACTTCTAATGTATCTACAACTCCACTCAATACAAGTGCAGTTTGAATACCAAAGTTTTTCCCAGCTAGGACATCAGTATCAATCCTATCTCCAATCATTATACTATTTTCCTTTTTTGCTAAAATTCTTTTTGTGGCAATTTCCATAATTAAAGTTTTTGGCTTTCCTATTATTATAGGTTCAACTCCACTAGCAGCTGTTATTGATGCCAGTATTGCACCACATCCAGGAAGTATGCCTTCATTGGAAGGGTAAGTTAGATCTGGATTTGTACCCATATATATTGCACCCTTCTGGATAGCAAGTGATGCCTTTTTCATTTTTTCATAGGTGAATGCGATATCCCACCCTACAATTACAAAATCTGGATTTTTTTCCTCGATTTTAATACCTGCGTTTTGAATTAAAGATATTAGGCCATCACCGCCGACAACATAAGCACTTAAATTATAATTCTCTTTAAGATATGTCTCCTTCAAAAATTCTACTGTAGCTACGCCAGAATTTATTATTTCATTTTCTTGTATATTTATATTCATGTTTTTTAGTTTTCTTGAATAATCTGCAGGAGATTTAGATGAGTTATTAGTAACACAAATAAATTTTATGTTTTGTTCAATTAAATAGTCAATGAATTCTCTGGCTCCTCTTATCGGATGATTGCCACGATATAATACACCATCAATATCTATAAATATATACTTGATGTCTTTCAAGATTAACTCTCCTTTTTTAGTATACCTTCTGCAGCAAGAATCCCAGTAGCCGCTGAGTTAACTATGTCTCTTGAAAGTCCAACTCCGTCACCAGCAACAAAGAGATTTGGTAAATTAGTCTCCATGAATGAATCAACTTTGACCCTTATCCCATAAAATTTAATCTCTGGGGCATAGAGGAGCGTTGAATCACTTCCCACCCCAGGTAAAAGATTATCAAGTCTTTCAAGTGATTCAATTAAATTTGTAACTATTCTATAAGGCAGCGCCATAGCTATATCCCCAGGGGTAGTCGATAAAAGTGTTGGTTTAATGTTGCTTCTTCGGATCCTTTCGGGGGTAGATCTTCTTCCCATCCTTAAATCCCCAAATCTTTGTATGAGGGGTTTACCTCCTCCAAGGACAGTTGCAATCTTAGCAATTGAGATGCCATAGGATGTTGTATCTTCAACAGGCGAAGTCAATGTCACTCTTGATAGAAATGCAAAATTACTATTTTGTGATTTGATATCTCTCATTGAGTGACCATTTACCCCAACATATCCATCATACTGTTCTTTCATCACATAGCCCTCATGATTTGTGCAAAATGTCCTTACAAAATCATCATAAGTTCTTGAATAGATGTGGAATTTTGGATCTCTATTTACATCAATTACAGGCTTCATGACAACTTTTGATACTTCAACCCTAACACCTATATCAATAGATTGGTGTACTACCTTAATTCCAAGTTCATTAATTTGTGACATTAAAAAATTTGAGCCAGCTCTACCCGGAGCTGTTATGAGGTATTCAGACTCAATTTTATAAGGCTTATTTTTTTGTAGATAAGTAGTAACGTAGTAATTTTTTACTTTTTCTATTTTTGTTGCATCTGCAAGCATGACAAACTTAACACCTTTATTTTCAAGATATTTTTTCATTGAGTTAATCACTACTGGTGTATAATCACTTCCTATATGCCTTTGAGGTATCTGTATAAACTTAATTCCTGAGGCTTCAGCTTTTCTTTGTAATTCTTCTATCATTTCAGTTTCGCCGATAAATAGTTTTTCAGGAGCCCCATGCTTTAAGAATATTGAATCGACTTCATTAACTAGTTTCATTGCCTTGTCGGACTTGCCAGTGAGTTCTTCAAGATCACCACCTATATCTGGCCTTAAGTTAAGTATTCCATCTGAAAGGCATCCTGATCCACCAGTCCCGTAAAGGACATTACATGGATTACAATTATTACATTCACCAGTATATTCAAGTGGACATTTTCTGCTATCTACATCTCTACCTCTGTCTAAAATAATAATCTCAAATTTATCGTTTTCAGAAAGTTTGTAAGCAGAAAAAAGACCTGCAGGACCTGCTCCAATTATAACTACTTTTTTCTTCATATAAACTAACTTAAAATTAAACCTAAAAAAGCTTATGGATTTCCTTTATTTTTAGAGGGTTTTTTGGGAAGTCCTTTAAGGGATTTTTTTGTTTTAAGTTTTGATTTTTTGATCGGAACTGATTTCTCTTCAACCACTAATTGCCTTGGAGGAATCTCTTGTGAATATGTCTGAGTCAGAGCTTCCTGTGTTTGTGATTTATCAGGTGGTTGTTGTATGGGCCCCATCTTTGGTAATTCAATACGTTTCAAATTTTTCTTTAATAAAAAGACAATTATGAAAAATGCTGCAATTATTATGATTGGCAGTGCCTGTATTAAAATATTTGATTCTAATACTAAATTTATTTCTTTCTCGGTCTCTCCTTCAACTTTTACTATCTGGGTTACTTTCCCGTACAATGTTGAAGACGCTACAACTTGATACTCTTTTGGAGGAAGTTCAGATATTATAATTGTGCCTGAATTATCTGAGCTACCTTTTTGGACACCATCTACAAGGATGGAAACTCCACTAATAGGGCTACCTTTTGAGTTCTTTAATGAAACTTTGAGTGAGCCATTAGCAGTCTTCAAAGTAAGTGATTTTGATAATCCTTCTTTAGTTATCTCAAAATTGATTTCAGAGGGATTGTATCCCTTTGCATCGGCTTTTAATGTGTATACTCCAGGTACAAGTTCTATCGTACCATTAGCTTTTGTAATATTTTCAACTAAAACTCCACTTCCTGTTTTTAAAACCTCGGCTTCAACTTCAGATAGCGCTTTACCATCTTCAGCCCTAATCTCATAAGTAAATTTGCCTTTTTGTTTGGATAAGATTATTGTAATTTCTTTTTGTTCTTCCTGTGTGAGATTGAATGATTCAGTTGTATACTTCTCATAGTCCATAAACTCAACTTCTAAAAAATATGTTCCTGGCTTTACTGAAAATTTGAAGAAGCCACCAAGGTCTGTTGAAGTATAAGACACACTTGTTCCTTTGAGAAAAACTTGTATCCCAAATAAGGGCTTACCATCATCTGTAGTTACTTTACCAATTATATCTCCTTTGACAGTTAAAGGAATATTAACAGAATAATCAACATGGTCTGCTGGAATGATGGAGTTTGGCAATTCATATTCTGAAGTTGAGTAAGATGCCTTAACTTTATAGTTTTGTGCATCTGGAACTTCAATCCTATATTGGCCAGTTTCATCTGTGTTCACGGAAAAGGTTTCATTTGTTGTTACGTTTGTCACTTTAACTGTTGCATTGGATATTCCCTGTTCACCAGCTTCAAAGATATTATTATTATTTGAGTCTTTGTAAACATTTCCTGAAATAATTTTAAATCCTGTATGCCTCAAATAAAATGTTTTTGCATTTAGGGAGGATATATCGACATTTTCAATTATAGTTACAAATCCTGATTTAGAAATAGTAACAGAGTATGTTCCTTCCGCTATGTTTTCAAAAAGTAACTCTCCCCTCGAATTCGTATTACCAGATCTTTGATAGTTTGTATCGGATTGTAAAGACAGCCTAATCTCTACATCAGGAATTTGAGTACCATTGACACTAGCAGTATTAATCAGAAAATTTTTGTTAGTAGCACCAGAAGTTATGGGAACTGTAAGTACCAATATCAGTAGTGATATGATAGCACTTCTTGAGTATCTTCCTAACATAATTTTCCTCAAGACTATTTATTAAAATATAAAATTAAATCTCGGAAAATACTTTTCTTACGTCTTTTACCTTTATAGTGTCGTCCATCTCAATTATTCTTGTTTCGCACTCCATGACATCTCTCACATCACCAGTAAGCTCAAGATATGTTCCAAGATTAGTGTCGTAAGTTTTTACGTTTACAGATCCTGGAATTGTTCCTGGACTTATTGTGCCAAGATTTAGATTTTCGACAAGTATCCTAACTGAATAAGGCTTATTTTTATGCCTTCCAATTCCATCTTCAACAATTTTCATAACACTTCACCTATCCTTTAGTAGCTGATAATCAATATACAGTTACCAGTTTATAAGCTTTTCGATATCGATAATATATAACAATGTTCCAAAACTATTACAAAATATAAACAAAAAGTGCTTAATGACTTTCAAAAAATAGATACTATTATTTAAATAATAAGATGGTATTGATAATCGATAATTAATATTTTAGTAAAAGTCCAAATAGGGGAATGACTTATATTAATGCTAAATCTTATATAATATTTAGCATATTTCGATATAATGAAAGTTATTCTTTTGGAACATACTCACAATCCTGAAACTGTTTGTGCCGTAGCAGCCCTTACAACAATGAAAGAGGGTACCCCATCTGAATTGATAAAGGAGATAGATGCAAACAATGCAAAGAATAGAATTCACAGAGTTGTTGGTTATGGGCACTATTCAGTTATTGAACATGCAAGTTTTACTTTTTCTATTGAAGGTATTTCAAGAGCATGTTCCCATCAACTAGTAAGACATAGAATCGCCTCTTTTACACAGCAGAGTCAAAGATACGTAAAGATGGAAGAAGTACCTTTTGTTACCCCTCCCTCTATTAAAAAAAATAGATCTGCTGAAGAATTATTCAAAAAGAGTTTGAAAGAATCTATAGAAACTTATAAAAAACTACTTGAACTAAACATTACCCCTGAAGATGCAAGATTTGTACTTCCCAATGCAACTAAGACAAATATTGTTATGACTATGAACGCAAGAGAACTACTACATTTCTTTAATCTCCGTTGTTGTAATCGAGCACAGTGGGAAATTAGAGAGATGGCTTGGAGTATGTTGTATCTTGTTCTTGGTGTTTCTTCTGCCTTATTTGAGTCTTCTGGCCCAAAGTGTATAGTTGAAGGAATATGTAGCGAAGGTAAGGCTTCTTGTGGCTGTTACAAGCTTTTTGAAGGGAAAAGTATAGACGAAAGAAGGATAATTGTCAAAGAATTTTATAAGTAATAGCGTGATTTTTATGGCAAGAATGGATATTGACACATATTTTATGAGTATTGCAGAACTAGTAAAAAAGAGATCTACTTGTATAAAACAACATGTCGGTGCAGTTTTAGTTAAAGAAGGGCATATAATATCAACAGGTTACAATGGGAGCCCAAGAGGACTTCCTCATTGTTCAGAAGAAACATGTCTTAGGCAGACTCTTAGTTCTCTTGAAAAATCACATTTATGTAGGGGCGTTCATGCAGAACAAAATACTATTATACAAGCTGCAATACATGGTGTTTCAACAGAAAATTCAACAATTTATTCAACACATTTTCCATGTATGTCTTGTACAAAAATTTTGATAAATGCTGGTGTAAAAGAAATTGTTTATGGTAGGGACTATGATCTTGATAATGAAATAAAAATGAGTATGATAAGGGATGCTGGTGTCAGGACAAAAAAATTACTCTTGACTGATTAGATGGAAACTACCCTAAGTGACATAAGATTTATTGATTATCCTTCATTCTCAATTGAGAGGGCATTATTACTAAGAAATTCTTTATTTGAAAAAGGTGTGGACAATATATACTCCTTTGGTAAGGTAGAAATTGGAATCAATAGAGCAATTGGCAAAGGTAATACCTCAATTATTTTTCTTGGAAACTATAAAAACAAAAATGTATCAATTAAGATAGAAAGATCTGATTCAAAAAGAAAAGGCTCTCTTAAAAAAGAAGCTTTCTACCTAATAAAAGCTAATGAAAACGGGATAGGGCCAAAAATCTATGATTATGATAAAGAATATTTCATCATGGAATACCTAGATGGACCACTATTAATTGAGGGAAAGTTTGATAGAGAAGATATCTTTGACATTTCTAGGCAATGCAATGCCCTTGATAATGCAGGTATTGATCACAGACAAATTCAAGGTGGAAAGCATATTATTTGTGGTGAAAAAAACGTTATAATTGATTTTGAAAAGGCACATTTTTCTAACACCCCTAAAAACGTCACTTCTTTTTTATCTATGTGCTTCATATCTGACTGCCTTGTGAGAAAAAGGATAGAAGAAATATTTGAATTTAACGAAGATAAAATAGGGGCACTTTTAAAAGAGTATAAATCCAACTTAGATATAGAAAAACTTATTGAAAGTATCCAATAAGATTTAAATATTTTAGTTAATTAGAAAACTTGGTTGTGATTCGATGGAATTTGAAAAACCCTGGACGGAAAAATACAGACCACAGAAGCTTGATGATATTGTTGGAAGAGATCCTATAGTTAAGAGACTCAAATCGTATATTGATAAAAAATCAATGCCTCATTTGCTATTTGCTGGACCTCCAGGTGTTGGGAAAACTACAGCAGCCATAGCACTTGCAAAAGAAATATTTGGAGAATATTGGAAACAAAACTTCCAAGAGACAAATGCCTCAGATGAGAGGGGGATAAATGTCGTTAGAGAAAAGATCAAGGACTTTGCAAGAACAAGGCCGATAGGTGGAGAGTTTAAGATAATATTTTTAGATGAATCAGATGCATTGACATCAGATGCACAGAATGCATTGAGAAGAACTATGGAAGTTTATACCTCAACATGTAGATTTATCCTTTCATGTAATTACTCTTCAAGAATTATTGATCCAATACAATCAAGATGTGCAATATTCAGATTTGGTCCCTTGACAAATGATGCAATAAAAGTCATGATTAAAAAGATTGCACATGAGGAAAAAATTGATCTTAAAGAAGATGGCCTAGAGGCAATTACCTATGTTTCTGAGGGTGATATGAGAAAAGCAATTAACGCACTTCAAGCATCATCAGGTATTGGAGATTCTATAACGGAGAGCTTGGTCTACCAGGTGACTTCTAGGGCAAGACCAGAAGAGATAAAAAATATGATGAAAATAGCACTTTCTGGGGACTTTATTTCATCTAGAAGAGTTCTCCAGTCACTTCTACTTGAACAAGGATTGTCTGGAGAAGATATAATAATGCAAATGCACAGAGAGACCTTCAATTTAGAAGTTTCTGATAAAGAAAAAGTTAGAATAATCGATATGATAGGTGAAGCTGACTTCAGACTTGTTCAAGGAGCAAATGAATTTATACAACTTGAGTATCTTCTAGCCAATCTTTCAATAGGATAATGATAATATGCTTGTTGAAAAATACTTTCCTAAAAATTTTTCTGAAATAAAAGGTCAACAGGCACTTGTAAAGGATATTTTAGCATGGATTAACACATGGGGGACTGAAAAAAAGGCCCTTCTCATTTATGGCCCACCTGGTAGTGGTAAGACCACTATGGTCAAAGTCCTGGCAAAAGAGCTTGGATATGACTTAATAGAGCTAAATGCAAGTGATAAAAGGGATCAAACTGTACTAAACAGGATAGTTGGAAATGCAGCATCTTCAAAGACTCTTTTTGGATATAAGAAAATAATCTTACTTGATGAGGCCGATAACATCCATGGAAAAGAAGATTTTGGAGGGGCAAAGGCCTTACTTGAAATAATCAAGAACACACAAAATCCCATTATACTTACGGCAAATAGTTACTGGGAAGTATCTCAAGCCATAAGAGAAAATTGTAAACTTGTCCAATTCAAAAGACTTCAATCAAGAACAGTATTTGCTAGACTAAAAGAAATAGTAACTGCGGAAGGTATTGATGCAGATGAAGATATCCTCTTGAAGATTGCAGAGCAGTCTGCAGGGGACATGCGTGCTGCTATAAATGATCTTGATTCTTTAGGAAAGAAGATAACAAAAGGCGATGAAAAATTAGTGGGATCAAGAGATACTGAAACTTCTATATTTGAAGCATTATCAAAACTTTATACATCAAACTCGATAGATGTCCGAAAAGAGTTTTTTAATATTGATAAAAAACCGGATGAATTACTATTATGGATTGATGAAAACACTCCAAAGGCATACAAAGGAAAAGATTTACTTAACTCTATGAATCTTATTTCTAAATCAGACATTTATCTAAAAAGAGCTCTTAATACAAGAAATTATTCTATGTGGAAATATGCATCAGATTTGATGACAGGGGGAGTTTCTGTTGCAGGAGTAGCTGATCTGAGATATATCCCATTTTCTCCACCGAAGTACTTTCAAGTTTTAGGATCATCCAAAAAGACAAGGGAAACTAACAATGTGATTCTAGATAAGATCGGAAAAAAATGTCATTGTTCAAGGAAAATTGCAAGAAGTTATTTACCTATGATTTCTATACTGTTCCTAAATCCTAGGAAAGGTGCCCTTATTGCTAACTTTTTTGAATTAGATATGGAAGAGATTAAGTTCATCGATGAGAAAAATTACAGAAAGATAGAACTTGAAAGAGAAGAGCTTTTAAAGGTACCAGAAAAAAAGGAAAAAATCAAAGAGACACCAATAATTATTGATAAAAAAAATGAATCAAAGAAGGAAATTAATAAAAAAGAAAAAGAACTGCAAAAAGAAAGTGAAAAAGAAGACCCGCAAATGAATCAACAGAAAACACTTTTTGACTTTTAGAGGAAGATAGTATGTCTGAATACTCTATATCATCATCTTTAGACAAAATCCCAAAGTCCGGTATCAGGAAATTATTTGATCTAGCACAAAATATGGAAGGAGTTATTAGTCTCGGTATTGGTGAACCAGATTTCAGCACCCCATCCCATATAATTGAAGCATCTATTAATGCCCTAAAACAAGGAAGAACGTATTATTCCCCGAATTCAGGATTATTAGAATTAAGACAAGCCATCTCAAAAAAGATGACAGATCAGAATAAGATTAACGTATCTGAAAATGAAATATTAGTTACTGTTGGTGGTGGGGAGGCATTGTCACTTGCAATTCAATCTTCAATTAAGACTGGAAATGAAGTAATTATCCCCTCACCTGCCTTCGTCTCCTATATACCTATAGTTATGCTTTCAGGAGGAAATCCAATAGAGGTAGAATGTAAAGAAGAAGAAAGTTTTATCCTTAATTCTGATATCTTAGAAGAAAATATAACTGAAAATACAGAGCTACTGATTCTCAACTCTCCTTCAAATCCAACAGGTTCTGTCATGACAAGAAGTGATTTGGAAAAAATATCAGATATTATAATTGAATATAATCTAAAAGTAATTTCTGACGAAGTTTATGAAAGCCTTATTTATGGCGGCAAAAAACATATTAGTATAGCATCATTAAATGGTATGGAAAACAATGTCATAACTGTCAATTCATTTTCTAAAACTTATTCTATGACAGGTTGGAGAGTAGGGTATCTAGCTTCAAAAGACCCTACTCTTTTTGATAGGATGTTAAAGCTTCATATGTATGGTCCTGTTTGCAATAATACATTTGCCCAATTTGGAGCTCTAGAAGCTCTAAATGGGCCCCAAGATTATGTAGAATATATGAGAAGCGAATTTGAAGATAGAAGAAACTTACTTTTAGATAGAATCAAAGAAATGAACGGTGTTAGGGCTGTAAAGCCAGAGGGTGCATTCTATGTATTCATGAATATATCTGAAACTGGTATGAAATCAGAAGAGTTTTCTGAAAAACTTTTGAATCAGGAAAAAGTTGTGACCGTTCCTGGATCTTCTTTTGGCCAATATTCTAATGACTTTGTAAGACTTGCATACCCACTTAAAAAAGACAAGATTAACGAAGCTTCAGATAGGATGAAAAAATTTCTATCTAAAAATTAATCTTCTTCAATTACTATTGATTTAATATTAAACTCTCTTCCTGAAAGAACAGCAACATCATTTGATCCACATTCACATATCATATGAAGTATTGGAAAATCTTTACCAGAGCTGATAGTAAATTCCTTTTCACATTTATTACAATGTACCCTTGGTTTTAAAAACTTGATTTCTAATTTTGCCCCTTCTGCAATTGTATCTTTAGATATAACATCAAAACAAAATGTAAGTTGATCAGCATTGACTAAAAGTATCTCGCCCATCTCAAGTTTAATTAACTTTACTTTTTTCGCTTTTTCCTTTTCAGCAGCATCTAGAATAGTTTTTAACATCCCATCGGCAAGAGATAATTCATGCATATATCCACCAATACATTTTTATATTCAGTTAAAAGAGTATTTAAAAGCTTAGGGGGATAATTTTGAAAGGTTATATAATATGGCCTTCGTATCTTAACAAAAATCTTTCAAAGAAAGATGGCAGAAAACTTCCAAAGAATTTATCATTGGATCAACCAAAATTTGAAGAGATAAAAAACGCGCTTGAATCTATTGGGATTAGTCATGAGGTTGAAAAAAATTCGAGATATCCAAAGGAACAGGGAAGGGAAGACAGAAATTTAGGTAGATTTGTTGTTGAGAAAAAATTCTCTAAAAATGAAATACTAAAGAAAATATCAAAAGAGATAAGAAAAAGTAGGGGGGGAAATTAAGATCTATCTTGCAAAGTTTCAACTTCTGGGATGATTCTTTTACCTGCAGCAACTTTGTCTATGCTATGAACAGTACCACCAAGTTTTTCTATCTCTTCTTTTAATAATTCATAATCTATTGAATCCCCTTGTATTGAAAGTTTAACTGTTTCAGTCTTTTGATCAATTTCGACAACAGATATATTTACCCCTAAAATCCCTGGTAGTTCTGCTAATCTATTCGCAAAATCTGAAAGTATTGGTTTGTGGGGTTTTAAAACATCAAGGACTATTATCCTTATTGAACTCATACATCAACCTTATTTTAGGAATATTTAAACTTTTATAATAGTTTCGGTTCGTTAATTTTGAATTATAACTATATATTAAAGAGGAAATGCGAATAGATATTTGGAATTGATAGTAATTGACGATAGTTTTCAAAGAATTTCAGAGAAGTTATTTTTTTAATGATAACGAAACACTTGTTGAAGTATCATGATCATGAGGTTCAAGTATAAAGAAGTATGATATAGTAAATTATATCTTCTCAATCTCTAATTTTAATAAAAGAGTTATATGGGATAACCTTATATTTTAATTTTTTTTAGTCGATATAGAAACTAATACGCTAATGGTGATATTATTATGAAAAGACCGATGGTTACTATTGATGGAAATGAAGCTGCCGCATATACAGCTTATCATGTCAATGAAGTTATATCAATATACCCCATTACCCCCTCCTCAACGATGGGGGAGTTATCTGATCAGTGGGCGTCTGAAGGAAAGCCCAATATATGGGGCACAGTTCCTAACGTAACTGAGATGCAAAGTGAAGGGGGGGCTTCTGGAGCAATACATGGTTCATTACAAAGAGGGGCTTTAACAACTACTTTTACAGCTTCCCAAGGGCTTCTTTTAATGATTCCAAACATGTACAAAATAGCAGGTGAGCTTACATCAACTGTATTCCACGTAAGTGCTAGATCTCTTGCAACGCACGCTTTATCAATTTTTGGTGATCAGACAGATATAATGGCTGTGCGTTCTACAGGATTTGCACTTCTTGCTTCAAACTCTGTCCAAGAAGTTATGGATCTTTCTCTTATTGCCCAAACCTCTACTTTAAAATCAAGAGTTCCGTTTTTACACTTTTTTGATGGATTTAGAACTTCAGCAGAAACTTCAAAAGTTGAACGCTTGACACTTGAAGATCTAAAGCAAATGATAGATGAAGAACTTGTAAGAAAGCATAGAGCAAGAGCACTATCACCTGATAATCCAATCATAAGAGGAACATCTCACAATCCAGATACATATTTTCAAGCAAGGGAGAAAGTAAATCCATATTATGATGCTTGTCCTGATTTAGTCCAAGAGGCCATGGATAAATTTGCAAAAATTGTTGGTAGACAATACAAACTCTTCCAGTATGAGGGTGCATCTGATGCTGAGAGAATTATTATCATTATGGGAAGTGGTGCTGAAACTGTAGAAGAAACAGTAAATCATCTTAATAAGACAGGTGAGAAAGTAGGTGTTTTAAAAGTAAGATTATTTAGGCCATTTTCATTGAAACATTTTATTTCAGTTCTACCTCCATCAGTAAAAAGAATTGCAGTTCTTGATAGAAGCAAAGAGCCTGGTGCATTGGGTGAACCACTTTATCTTGATGTTGTATCCGCCATATCTTCTGCATTCTCAAATGGTATGCTAAAAATGGACACAATGCCAAATATAGTTGGAGGGATATATGGATTATCATCAAAAGAGTTTAAACCTTCAATGGTAAAAGCTATTTTTGAAGAGTTAAAAAAAGATAATCCAAAGAATAGATTTACTGTCGGGATTAACGATGATGTAACTAATAAAAGCCTCGACTATGATCCAAACTTTTTTGTAGAACCCAAGAACAGGACAAGAGCTGTTTTTTTTGGCCTTGGGGCCGATGGTACTGTAAGTGCGAACAAGAGTTCAATAAAAATCATTGGAGAAGAAACTACCAACTATGCACAGGGATACTTTTATTATGACTCAAAGAAGGCAGGATCTCTTACAATTTCTCATTTACGTTTTGGTCCAGACCCTATAAGATCACCCTATCTAATTGACAGAGCTAATTTTGTTGCATGTCATCAGTATTCATTTTTAAATAAATATGATATGTTAAACATTGCTGAGGAAAATTCAATTTTTCTTTTGAATAGTCCTTATCCAAAGGAGCAAGTATGGGATCATCTGCCTAGAACTGTTCAACAAGAGATAATTGACAAAAAAATCAGATTTTACACAATTGATGCTTATGATATTGCAAAGGAGATTGGGCTTGGGGTTAGGATTAATACAATCATGCAGACATGTTTCTTTGCCTTGAGTAATGTCATCCCAAAAGACGAAGCAATTAAATCAATTAAAAAATTCACAGAGAAAACTTATGGCAGAAAGGGAGAAAAAATATTAAAAATGAATTATGAGGCAATAGATAAGGCCATTGACAACCTCTATGAGGTAAAAGTTCCTGAAAAAGCATCTAGTGGTTTTGATTTGAAGGATCCGATCCCTGAAGACGCACCAGATTATGTAAGAACTGCAATATCAAAAATGATTAGTTACAAAGGAGACGAGCTCCCTGTAAGTGTGTTCCCTGATGATGGTACATATCCAACTGGAACAACTAAATGGGAAAAAAGAAACATTTCACTTGAAGTGCCTGTGTGGGATCCTGAGATTTGTATACAGTGTGGTAGATGCGCCTTTGTATGCCCACATGCTGTTATCAGGGCCAAGGTATACCCAAAAAATGCTTTAAAGAATGCTCCTGTCTCGTTTAAGCACGCTGAATCAAAGTTCTCCCAATTTAAAGATTATTTATACACTGTTCAGGCTTCACCGGAAGATTGCACTGGATGTACTCTCTGCTATGAAACATGCCCATCAAAGAACAAGACGGACCCAAAGTTAAAAGCAATTAATATGAAATTTAAAGATCCAATTTTAGATGTAGAAAAAGAAAATTGGAACTTCTTTGAATCATTGCCTTATATTGAACGTGGAAAGTTAAATGTCTCTACTGTAAAAGACATACAACTTCTGGAACCATTATTTGAATTTTCTGGTGCTTGTGCAGGTTGCGGTCAGACACCATATGTAAAGTTAATGACTCAGTTATTCGGTGATAGAGCTGTTATAGCCAATGCTACAGGCTGTTCATCTATCTATGGAGGAAATTTACCAACAACACCTTATACAAAGAATAAAGATGGTAGAGGGCCAACTTGGTCAAACTCATTATTTGAAGATACAGCGGAATTTGGACTTGGCATGAGACTTGCATTGGATAAACAAAAAGAATATGCAATGGAGCTTATAGAAAAATTAAAAAATGATCTAGGGAAAGAATTGGTATTTGAGTTAAAGAATGCAAATCAGGACAGTGAAGCTGGAATAAACAAGCAAAGAGAAATGGTAAAATTGTTGAAGGCAAAGCTAAAGTCCATACAAAGTTCTGAAGCAAAAAATCTAATTAGCTTGGCCGACTCCTTAGTTAAGAAGAGCGTCTGGATCTTAGGTGGGGATGGTTGGGCATATGATATAGGTTATGGTGGTCTCGATCATATTTTCGCCTTAGGAAAAAACGTCAATATTCTTGTTCTTGATACAGAAGTATATTCTAATACAGGGGGGCAAATGTCAAAATCAACCCCTCTTGGTGCGGTGGCAAAATTTGCAATGGGGGGAAAGTCTACCCCAAAGAAGGATCTCGCTATGATGGCTATGAGTTATGGCAATATATATGTTGCAAAAGTTGCTTTTGGTGCAAATAACGCTCAAACTGTTAAAGCATTTCTAGAAGCTGAGGCATATGAAGGAACTTCAATTATCATAGCATATGCACACTGTATAAATCAAGGATACGACTTAAAACATGGCCCAGAGCAACAAAAATTAGCCGTTCAATCGGGTTACTGGCCACTCTTGAGATATAATCCTAACTTAGAATTGGAAGGTAAAAATCCACTTCAATTAGATTCAGGTAAACCCTCGATACCGCTTGAGAAGTTTGTCTATAATGAAACAAGATTTAAGATATTACTTAGAAGTAAGCCTGAAGTTGCAAAGATGCTTTTAGAAAAGGCACAGAAAGATATTGTAAAAAGATGGAATTTCTATAAATACTGGTCAGATATGCCTGTATATAAAGAGGATGAAAGATGATCGATCTCTCAACAAACTATATGGGATTACAATTAAAAAATCCCCTTGTAGCTTCATCTTCATATTTATGGGAAGATCCAAAGAATATTATAAAGGCTGAGAAAGCTGGTGCAGCTGCTGTTGTTTTACATTCACTCTTTGAAGAACAGCTTGAAATAGAACAAGAAGAGCTCAATAGATTCCTACTTCAAGGTACAGAAAGTTTTGCTGAAGCCCTCACTTATTTTCCAGAAATAAAGGAATTCAAATTCGCTCCAGATGAGTATATTGAACTTATAAAAGAAGTTAAAGAAAATTCATGCATTCCGATTATTGGAAGTTTAAATGGAGTCACAGACGGCGGATGGGTAAAATATGCAAAAAAAATTGAAGAAGCTGGTGCGGATGCACTTGAATTAAACATTTATTATATTCCTACTGATCTTTCATTAAACTCTAAAAAAATCGAAAAAAATTATTATAATCTTCTAAAAAAGGTCAAACAGAAAATTAAAATCCCTTTGGCAGTAAAGTTAAGCCCTTATTTCACTTCAACTCCTAACGTTCTTAAAAGTTTGGAAAAGGCTGGGGCTGATGCTTTTGTAATATTCAACAGATTTTATCAACCAGATATTGACATTGATAATCTAACAATAAAATCAAATCTAGTTTTAAGTGATAGTGAAGAACTTAGATTGAGATTAAGGTGGACCGCAATAGTATATGGAAGAATAAGTCCAGACATTGCAATTACAGGTGGCATCCATACAGGTTACGATGTTATAAAAGCAATGATGTCTGGGGCAAAGGTTTCAATGATGACATCGGCTTTATTAAAGAATGGAATTGACCATATTGGAAAAGTTTTGTCAGAAACTAGCGAGTGGCTTTCTAAAAATGAATATAGTTCGATAAAATCGATTCAAGGACTTATGTCCCAAAGGAATGTCTTAGATCTTTCTGCTTATGAGCGAGCAAACTACATGAAAATTTTGGGATCCTATAGATAGTTAACATATAAATTAATTTTTCTATTAAAGGAAGCATAATATCAAAAATAGCATTTGTTAAAGTTGTAAATTCTCCTCCTTTGATAATAGGATATAAATATAAAACATCTGTTTAACACCTTCTCCTCCAGAATTTAGTCCATTAAGAATTAGTGAATCTATATGCTTTCCACTACATATGCAGCCCATATCCAATTTCTTTCTTTATTAAATCAGTTAAAATTCAAAAGTTCAATAATTACTTTTGATTCAAAGTAATCCAAAATCCTGTTTTAGTATAATAACACAGAAGAATATTTGTATTTTAGATATAATCCAGAAAATAGCTATTCTTTATTTCAATATATTGTACCATTACATGTGTTTTAAGTTTAATGAATTAAATATCTTAGTATAGTTACATAATGTTTAATTGTTTTAATTATTAGATAATTTTATATATTTAATTCTCTAATTTATAATGGAGGTTTTCATATGAAAAAATTAATATCAATATTCTTAGCATTCGCAATATTTTTTTCTTTGAGTTATGTTTTATCTGAGAACTTCAGTGAAACATCTTTAGCTACCTTGAATAATCCAACTTCCTTATTTGTTTATGACCTCAATAAAGATGGGAAAGATGAAATACTGGTAACGTCAATTGATGGCAAGCTTCATGTTTTTGATAAATCAGGAACTGAAAAATGGAACTATCCTACAAATGAAATACCATACTCCGTCATTGTAGAGGACATTGACGGAGATAATCTTGCAGAAATAATCATTGGAACTGGTAAAATTGACCCACAATCTTTTAGATATTCTTCGGGAAAAATAATTATCTTAAATCACTTTGGAAAGCAAAAGTGGAGTTATACTACGACAAGTGCTATAAAAGGCATATACATCTCTGACATTGATAGTGATAGCAAAAAAGATATACTTGCATCAGCTGAAGACGGTATGTTATATGTCTTAAATAATAACGGCACCCTTAATTGGAGTAAATTCACAGGATCCAGATCCCCTGCATTTTCTGCTAATGTAACAGGAAGCGCAAACACATTAATTCATGGAAGTGCAATATTAAATAATAAAGGAAAAATAATAGCAACTGCACCAGGATTCTTTGAGTGGAAAAAATATATAATTAGAGACTTAAATAAAGATGGAAAAATTGAATTTATAATGCTTTCTCAGTATCCCTTCATATCTACCTTTAATTTAGAAGGAGCCGAACTTAAAGGGATTTGGCAGTTCCAGTGTGATGGAGATGTTATGGATGTAATTGTAGATGACTTAAATGGTGATGGAACTTTAGAAGTTATTGCCACATCTTCGAAATGGATAAATTCTTCTAATACATATGACCAAGGAAAAATATACATTCTAAATGGAAATGATGGTAAGCTTATAGAAAGTATATCTTTGGCCTCCCCAGCATTCTACCTTGGAGTATCGGATGTGAATAATGATGGTAAGAAAGATATAATATACACATCTGATAAGGGGATAAATGCTCTATTATCGGGAGGTAAGGCAACTCAAGAAATACCTAAAGAACAAACAGGCCCCACTCCTCAAGAAACAACAACTAAAAATACACCGGGTTTTGAGGTAGGAGCAGTAAGCGCAGCTGCTTTGCTAGTTGGATATTATTTGAAAAGAAGAAAATAAATTTAGAGAATTTGATTAACTTCGACTCAAGTACCACTATTGGTATGTCAATTTAACCAATAGTGATTTTTAATTTTCATTGACCGCTTGATTGATTTTATTTTGAAAAGACAGTATGGGGGCTCAAAAGATGATGTTCGCCTGTTTCTGTTTTAACTTGTATCAGCTACAAATGTTTGCTAACTTCGCCGAGCATTAACTAACGATAAATTTTGAAAAAGTATCCAAAATTTGAATAAAAGAATTAAGAAACATGATATATCATTCAAATATTTATAAAATTAAAAAATAAGGAAAAAATAAGATTAATCTTAATCCTCTTAATTATTTTTATTATTTATTTAACCTTTATTTGGAGTTCCAATATTTCCGCCTCGTTGTGGAGTGCCGCCAGTGCCTCCTGGCTGAAAGTTACCATTTCCAGGATTACAGTCAGTTGTATAGCAACCGGGATCTGGGTAACATCCATTTGGCCCACAACAATATCCTTCAGTACATTGGAAACATCCTGGCCTGTCACAGTACCAACTATTGCATCCACTCTTTCCAGTGGTTACTGCAACTAAACCTCCACATGGTCCCAAATCGTCACCGTTTTGGATATCTCCACATCCACGTTCATTGTATGAAAAAAGACAGCGACATTGTGTATCTGCATAAATCTTAGCTGTTTCTGTTGCAGTTATTGAAGCTTGGGCATAAAAAGCTGCGTTTTTATAATCGCCTATATTAAAATAGTTCCATGAATATTGTAAATATAATCTTGCATCATGATTAAATTTTTTTGAGCAGGGCCATATGCTATCTTTCCCAGCTTCATATATATTGAGTGCAGAAGAAGCTTCATATATTTTTGTTAAAGCTTCGCTTTGATTTTGAGCTGTTATAAATGCTCCAGTACTTGTAATTAGTAATACCAATAAGGCAAGAGTAAAGTAGTATTTTTTCACATAATCACCCTATTCAAATATGACATTCAATTATTTAAATCTTTTTATGAAATAGTTTTAATGTGTTATCTGCCAAATATTTCGCCAAGCTTTTAATCGCTCTTTTACCTTAAATGGCATGAAAGTTATTTATCTTGTCTATTGCCCCAAAAAAATTACTATTCTTTATTCCAATATAATGTACCTTTACATGTATTTTGAGTTTAATAAATTAAATACCTTAGTATTAAAGATACATAGCTTTATTAAATTACAAAATCTAATAGTAATTATAAATCAACTTTTATTTACCTTAAAATAATGCTAAGGTGTAAAGATGAAAAAATATGATGTTTTAGTTATTGGCTCTGGCGCTGGTATGAACATAGCAAGTGATGCTCTTTCCAGCGGATTTAAAGTAGCTATCGTAGACAAAGGCCCTTTAGGAGGAACATGTCTGAATTTAGGATGCATCCCTTCTAAGTTACTTATCTTCCCTGCGGATCGAGTAACAGAAATAGAAAACTCAAAAAAATTTGGAATTGAGACAAATATAACTAAGATCCATTTTAGAGAAATAATGGAAAGAATGAGATCTTCTATTGCTGAGGATAGAAATCAAATAAGAGAAGGAATAAAGCATGCAAAAAATCTTGATTTTTATGAAGGAATCGGGCATTTTGTGGAGGACTACACTATCAAAGTAGATGGCAAGAAAATAATGGGTGAAAAGGTATTTATTGTTGCAGGTGCAAGACCATTTATACCTAATGTAAAGGGATTAGAAACTGTTGACTATTTAACAAATGAAACTATTCTTGAGTTAGATGAACTTCCAAAAAGCCTTGTTATCTTAGGGGGAGGGTATATTGCATGTGAATTTTCTCATTTTTTGGCTGCGATGGGAAGTGAGGTAACAATTATACAGAGAAACATGAAGCTTGTAGCAAATGAAGAACCTGAAATTTCAGATTTATTACTTAAAGAAATGTCAAAGAGGATGAAAGTATACGTCAATACCGAAGTCATTGAAGTATCAAAGGAAGGGAATTTGATTAAAGTAATAGGAAAAAACAAAAAAACTGGAAAAACTATCGAAGTCATTGCAGAAAAAATATTAGTTGCTAGTGGAAGAGTTCCAAATTCTGATTTGTTAGAGGTACATAATAGCGGTATAGAAACTAATGAAAGAGGCTTTATCAAAGTAAATGAATATCTAGAAACTTCAAAGAAAAATATCTGGGCTTTTGGAGACGTCATAGGAAAATACATGCTTAGGCACTCTGCAAACAAGGAAGCAGTATACGCTTGGCATAATAGTCTTCATCAAAAGAAAGTCCCAATGGATTATGATGCCATGCCACATGCAATATTTTCATATCCAGAAATAGCATCAGTTGGGATGACAGAACGTGAAGCAAGAAATAAACACAAAATATTAGTAGGTTTTGCAAGATATAATAGTGTAGCAAAGGGAATTGCCATGCTTGAGGAAGATTCGTTTGCAAAAGCTATTGTCAATAAAGAAGATAATAAGATATTGGGATTTCATATAATTGGCCCTTACGCTTCAATATTAATCCAAGAAGTGATTAATGTAATGGCAAATAATATGGAAATGAACGCAATCTTTAAAGGTACCCACATCCACCCAGCCCTAACTGAACTAATACCTTCAACTTTTTCAAATCTTATGGAATCAAAAGATAATTTTTAGAAAAATTCATAAAGGAAATAAACAATATTCGATAGTCATGTATGGATATTATAAATCACCTCTACATCCACTTAGGATATCAAAAGAAGGGGTAAATCTCCTGATTGAAAAGGAAGGCAACAATCTCAGGTATAAGAGAACTAGCCCCAATGAAACTGTAGAAAAAATACTTTTGACAAAGGATTGTGGGATAATCATCAATCCGATTGAAGTTCTAAAATTCCAAAAACAGTTAGCCCAGTTCCAATTGATAGAGTTTGAAAAATCAGTTTTTGTTGAACCAAGGGACACAAATAATATTTACCTTACATTTCCTGTTGACATAGGTATATTTATTTCAGGAAGAAAAAATTACGATCTCTTAGACACATTTACCTTTGCAAAACAAAAATATACGTTATATGGGACCCCAAGAGATGGCGTCATATGCAAATATCATAAAAGCCCTGTATTTACATCTTTACCCAATAATTTAAATCCATTGGTCGATGGAGTAATGAAACTAAAACTTATAAATACTACAGATACATGGATTGAGGTAACAAAAAGTGTTTTTGATTCCCAAGAAATGAAAGTTTATTTTAATGAAAGTCTTGTTTCCATAAGGGCCACTATGAAAATATTAAGTGGAAAAATTGCAGAAACAGAATTTATTAGCTCAGGAATTAAAAGAGGGATGAAAAAGTCCCTTGAGGTACTAGAATCTGGAAGAATTGTAGCGTCTCAAAAAAAGTTTATTATGGAGGAAGGACTTTGAATCTAGAACAGATCCTAAATATTTTGTTAAATACTTTTAGAAATATCAAAGCTGAAAAAATATTCCCCTTTATTTTAGCAGTAGGGATAATTATTTCATCCATAATAATAGCAAAAGGCACTTCAATGCTTTTAAAAAAATATCTGCGGGACAAGTTCGACAAAGACAGATTAGGCATTCTCCTTAAGGGGAGTTACTATGGGATTATTGCTTTGGCTGTTATTTTATCATTACCTATATTGGGAATTGATACTTCGGGATTTTTAGTCGCTGGGGGAATTACAGGCATAGTTATAGGTTTTGCAAGCCAAAATATTGTTGGGAATCTTATATCTGGATTATTTATTATGGCCGAGAGACCTATCAAAATAGGTAGTCAAGTTGAAATAGATCAAATAACAGGATTTGTTGAAGATATAGGTATAATGTCCACAGTATTGAGAAATTTTGATGGTCTATACGTAAGGATACCTAACGAAAAAGTATTTACTAATAATATTATTAATAGGGGTATTAATGTCGCACGAAGAGTAGAGCGTACTATTGGTATAAGGTATAGCGATGATATCAACAAAGCCATAGGTATAATATATGGAGTAATTGAAGATCACCCGTTTATTCTAAAGAAACCTAATTCTGATATTTATATTGATGAAATTAAAGATGGCTCTGTTAATATCATGATTAGAGTTTGGACTCCCTCTGAATTATGGTATACAACAAAAAGAGAACTCTTATTAGAAGTGAAAAATGCTCTTGAAAAGGAAGGGATTCTAGTTTCAATTCCGTATAGGGTAGTATGGTTTGCTAATGACAGGCCTAATAATAACTCAAATTAAGAGTCCTATTTTAACTTTATAGAAAGATAATCTGATTCCCCTAGAAAATCTTTTAAAAGAAAGTGTAGTAACTAATATGGTGATAAAATGGTTTTTTGTGGAAAATGCGGGAAAGATAATCCAGTGGGTGCGAAATTCTGTGAAAACTGTGGAGCTACTTTAGATGCCACCCCAGTAAAACAACAAACTCCGTATGCAACTGGAAATTGGTTATCACATGAGCATGCCGGATTTTTACCTAGACTTGTTGCATGGATTATTGACGCTATTATATTAGGGATAGTAGGAAGAATTGTAGCAATTCCTTTTGGCACAAGCTACTCGTACGGTTATGATATGGGATATAACACTGGTTTTAATCTTGGCTCAATCGGAACTATCTTAACTGCCATCGTAGGGCTTGCATACATTATGTACTTTGAAGGTGGAAAGGGTGCAACTCCTGGTAAAATGGTAATGAAACTTAAAGTAATAGGAACCGATGGTAGAATGCCAATAGGTTATGGAACTGCATTTATCAGATGGATTGGAAAAATTATTTCAACAGTAGTCATATTATTAGGATACATATGGATACTCTTTGACAAGGACAAACAAGGATGGCACGACAAGATAGCCAACACATTTGTTGTTAAGGAATAAATTATTTTATTTCTTTTTTTAATAAGAAATATATTTAAGTTATAATTATATTTTCTTCTCATGATTTACTGCCAAGATATGGATACGAAAATCTAAGTAAACATTATATTGTAAAGAATGTAATAATTTTATTAGATATGTTGATAAAAAAACAGGTGATTAAATGGACCCTATAACACTACTCTCAATTGCACTTGCCCCCGGTATATTCTGGGTATGGTACTTTTATAAGAAAGATAGATATGACCCTGAACCAAAAAAACTTATTATCTACACATTTCTTTTGGGGGCTTTGGTAACAATCCCTGCCGGCATAATTAATTCAATCTTTATTTCCTCATCTTTTGAAAATATGGGTATTCTAATGAAATTTTTTGCTGCCTTTGTAGTGATAGGCCCTGTAGAAGAGATATCAAAATATATGGCCATGAGAATATATGCTCTAAAATCAAAGGAGTTTGATGAGCCTATTGATGCAATGTTATATTCTGTTGTGGCAGCATTAGGATTTGCAACTTTTGAAAATTTCTTATACATCTCTCAATATGGAGCTTCGCTTATACTAATGAGGGCAATAACAGGGTGCCTTGGTCATGCAGGATTTTCTGGGATAGTTGGGTATTATGTGGGAAAAGCTAAGTTTTCATCCCCTAAAAACAATAATCTTGTCTATAAAGGTCTTGCAATTGCCGCATTTTCTCATGGATTATTTGATTTTGTTCTGTTCACACAGACCATACTTGCACTCTTATTCATACCTCTACTGATAGTATTAATATACTTCTTATCAAAAAGATTGGGTGAAATGTCTTCTGCATCACCGTTTAAACCTTCAGACAATTACGATTTTAAATGCCCAAAATGTAAGAAAAAAGTCCTATCTTCCTCAAACTTCTGTGCTGAGTGTGGGTATAAATTCAAGAGATAATTATTTATATCTAAAGAATATTCTTTTATTATCCCTTATAGCGAGGGGTTCATGAGGGGAAATCTTTCTTCTATGAGTGAAACAGCAAATATAAGGGTAATGCCTTGTCAACGGTCACCTGATGATGTGGCGTATCGCGTAGATGATTTAGGGATTACAATGGCAAGGATCAGCCCACCACGAGAGTTACCGAAGGAAGAGAGGATACCCGAACGATGAACTTCGGGGTTAGTTAGGTGGGCGACAAATATTATTTTAATAAAATCATAATGAAATGATAGAATAAAATTATCTTCTATATTTCTTCTGGCGATAACTTGTAAGGTCTTCATTGGGTTTAGGAGCATAATCTCGCAATATATTTGAAATCTCTCCGTCTGTTATACCAACGTTTTTTGACAACTTGATCATTTTATCCCTAATTTCAAATAATTTTTCTTTTGCAAGATCACACCTGTCTATTGTAGGGTGATCCCTAAGGTATTCAAACTCTCTAGAAAGTCCATCTATGTCAACGTAAATAGATGTAATAAGATCTTTAAATGGGTAATCACCTTTTCTTTGAAGATCCCTAGCCAAATCCTTTGCCCTGTAAAGTTGGTATATAACAGCAATTATCTGTAATTTTTCAAGATATTTACTGCCTGGATATCCAACTTCATAAAGGGCAGTCCTAATTGTTTTTAAAATTTCAAGTTCAGTTAAATTAGGTGGGGTTGCATAAATTTTATTGAACATTGACATATTATCACCAACAGTTATGGTAATTGATAAGTAGATATAGTTATTCCTTTTATTTAATAATGTTAATCAATAAAGGTAACATTTAACTAAATATTTTATCCTTAAAAATACTAAAAGATAAAGGGTAGAAAGTACGATAAATGAATCAAAAAAAAATTCAGAAAGAATGCCTATCATTATATCCGATTACCCTACTCTGAGAGTGTTTTGGGAAATAATCATAAGGGTAGAGACCTCTTTGTTTCATCAGATCTTTTATTTCCGATTCGTAATCACTTTTTTTTATCGAATCTGTTGGGCCTTCCTCTATAATAAATAAAGAATAACATATTGGCTTTAGAATTTTGTAACTTATACCCATAAGGGGTGCAACGTATGATACCTCATACTTATCCTCTATCCTCCTCATATCGGAAAGCTCTAGTTTTGGACTCCTATCATCCCTTCTGGTACCATCTGCAATAACATCAACATCCACATCTTCCAAAAACGATTCAATTACCCACTTGTGAAGGATAGAAATTCCATCATTCGCAAATCCATCTTTTTCAATCCTATCAACAGACTTTTCGAGAAGTTCTTTGTCAATTTGAAAAAGTTTAAACGAAAAATCCAATATTTTAGCAGTTTCTTCCGCGTATTTCCAGCTAGAATTTACGCCAAATGTGACTGTGTAATTTGTAATATTGCAGGGAAGTATTTTTTTTAGAAAAATATTTGTAAGGGAGGAATCCTTCCCCCCAGAAAATAAGATAGCCGTTTCCATAACGACTAGATCCTTCGTATCTTAAACTCCCTCTTATTACTTAAAAGAGCCTTTTCAAGGATCTGTTTTAACATTGCATCATCGACTTGTTTTGTGATTTTTCCAGCTTGATAGAGTTGAATCAACAAAAGCTCTATTTGCTCCCCTTCTTCTTTCCTTGCCATCTTTACCCTAGTTAGTCTCTCCCTAGCTTCAGGTGTTAAGAGTGCACGCATTATTTGTTGTTTTTGTAACTCAAATTCAATCTTCTGTTGTCTAGCCTGTTCTTCAGATAACGCCTGCTTCTGAAGTTCTTCTAACTTTTTCTTTTTAATGGATTCGGCATCATCTTGCAAGAAAATCACACTTTAATATTTCTTAAGTTCAGGTATCTCTGCTGCAATTTGGGATTTAATTTCGGAAGCCTTTTTGTCTAAAAGAGACATTCCTTGTGAAGAAATTATCCTTCCATTCTTAGCCTTTGTTATGTATCCGCCCTTTTCAAGCTGAGAAAAAATCTTTCTAATAATTGAACCAGATGATTTTCTAAACTTTTCAGGTTTTACGCCTCTGTTTTTCTTGCCACCGTAGTCGACTCTCAATGTTTCAACGCCCACGGGGCCATATACATAAACTTTTCTCATTATAGAGGCCGCTCTGGTATACCACCAATCACTCTGATCTGGAACTTTCTCTCTTGATGATCCGGTCTTAACAAAAGTTGCCCACTGCGGAGGTGTTAAATTTTTGTCATTTTTTAGCTCTTCCTTAACACCGTCGATTAAGATATCAGCAGGAACATCATATACTGTTGTAATAATACTCACCTCTCTTGGTATTAAAAAATCATAGTTGTTATATTTATAAAGCTTTTTAGTAAGAAGGGTAATTTTTTAAACTGGGAATTGATTACCTATAATCAGTGCAAGATAACAACTTAAATTATTTGAAAGAGTGGGCAGAGCTAAATTTAATAGCGATTATGTTAGGGATATTTGGGGCAATAAGCGCTATTATATTTGCAAAAATAATAGATTATAACAAGTATTTTTTTGAAAAGATTTTCCAGCAAGGATTTTCTAAAGCCTTGATTCTTATATTCATACCCACGATAGGAGGGCTCATTGCAGGGCCAATCATATATAAGTACTGTAGAGGGTCAAAAGGGCATGGTATCCCAGAAGTCATGTACGCCATTAATTCTGAAGGGAGTTTTATCGAAAAGAGAAAAGCTATCGTTAAGACTATACTTTCTGTAATAACAATTGGGAGTGGTGGTAGTGCTGGCAGGGCAGGTCCTATTGCACAGATAGGGGCCTCTATCGGCTCTGTTTTTGGCCAATTCTCTAAATATGATGAGAAAAAAACAAAGATACTTGTTGTAAGTGGGCTTTCATCTGGCCTTTCCGCCGCATTAAATACCCCCCTTGGAGGTGCAATCTTCGGTTTCGAGTTAATCCTTTCAAGCTTCTCACCCTTAAGTGTAATGCCAATTGTTTTGGCTTCTGTAATCTCTGTCAATTTATCAAGAGCAGTTTTAGGGCAAGAGGCCATGATAAACGTTATACCATTTGTCTATAATCCAGCTGAAGTGCCGTTTTACATTATACTTGGCGTTGTGATAGGAATTGCATCGTTTATATTCATCAAAGTATTTTATTTAATTGAGGATGGATTTGAAAAAATTAAGATTCCTTTCTATTTTAAGCCTGCTATCGGCGGAATTTTGACAGGTTTAGTAGGATTTTCTCTTGTGGGATATGGAGTATTAGGGGCGGGATTTGAAGGCATAAATGCTGCACTCTCTGGAAAAATTGGACTACCTCTACTCTTGCTACTTTTCGTTGCAAAAATGCTTGCGACTTCTTTCACATTAGGCTCCGGATCTTCAGGGGGATTATTTTCGCCATCTCTTTACTTAGGATCGATGCTTGGAGGTGCGATGGGACTAATCTTCGTCCATGTTGCACCTAATACAATATCTCATCCGGAAGCTTATGCACTCATCGGAATGGGCGCTTTTTTTTCAGGTGTTTCAAAAGTACCTTTAACTTGTATAATTATGATATCTGAAATAGCAGGAGGATATTCAATTATTCCTGCAATAATGCTTTCTGTTTTGATTAGCTACGGCATCTCAGTGTTACTCCTTGGAAAATCTTCAATAGATACAATAAAACTTGATAGGAAGTTTTTAGCCGCCAAATCATTTTCAAATGAATTAAATGAAAGTGGAGCCAAAGACTAAACATAAAAGATGATTTTGAAAGAAAATCTACAAAAAAGAGAAATGGTATTAGTTAGATTAAAAAATAGCTTTTTATAGTTAGATTGTTTTTTCTAAATTATGAGAACTAGGGTTATTTCCGCAGGGATTATCCTCTTATCATTCTTTATTGGGATAGTGTCTTATTCGTATTTGCCTGATATGATGCCCATGCATTGGAACGCTCAAGGAGAAATTGATGGCTATATGGGAAAATTATGGGGACTTTTTATGCTTCCAATAATCTCATTGGGGTTATTTGCTCTTTTTTTAGTAATTCCTAAACTTGATCCAAGAAGGAGTAATTTAGAATCATTCAAAGAATACTATCAAGGAATAATTCTTATGATAGTAGGATTTCTTTTTTATATATACATCCTGACAATACTTGCAGCGATTGGATATAAGTTTAATATGGTCCAAGCCATGTCACTCTCATTTGCAGTATTATTTTATTATATGGGTATTGTCTTGAAAAAAACTAAGAGTAACTTCTTTGTTGGAATAAGAACTCCTTGGACTCTAAGCGATGAAAAGGTTTGGGAAAAAACTCATGATCTTGGTGGAAAGCTTTTCAAAGTTTCCGGTATAATAGCCTTTTTTGGGGTATTATTTAAAGAGGTAGCAATATTCCTCATGATTATCCCAACTATAGTGGCATCTATATTCATTTATATATACTCATATCTTGAATATGCAAAAATTCACAAAGGTAAGTAAATGGATTTTTTAGAGCTGTGTGAAAATAGGTATAGTTCAAGAAAGTATCTTGATAAAGTTGTGGAAAGGGAAAAAATTGAAAGATGTCTTGAAGCTTCAAGACTTGCACCATCAGCAATAAACGCACAGCCTTGGAGTTTTATCGTAATAGACGAACCATATTTAAAGGAAAGTATTGCAAGAGAAACTTTTGATAATGTATCCTCTTTCAACAAATTTACCCTTAATGCACCTGTCCTCGTAGTATTAATAAATGAGAATCCAGTTATCACAGGTACCCTTGGTAGATTAGCGCGAAGTAAAGATTATACTATTATTGATGCTAGGATAGTGACCTCCCACTTCTGTCTTAAGGCTACAGAAGAAGGCCTTGGAACATGTATTGTAGGATATTTTAATGAAAAGAATATTAAAGAAATACTAAAAATTCCAAAAAACAAATCAATTTCACTCATTATTTCAGTTGGATACCCGGCCGATACCAAAAGAATGAAAAAAAGAAAATCTTTGGATGATATCAGGAGATATAATATCTAAACTTATGAATCATTAATATATTCATTATCTTTAGTGGGGGCTACTTTGGTTTTAACAATATTATTGACCCAAGATTCCATAAATTTATGAAGTTTATCAAATATTTGAGATGCTATTTCAAAATCAAGCTCTATGATTTTTTCATAATCCTCTCTTGCCCTTTCTTTAAATCCTTTTTCAAAAAATAGGTTACCACGTTGAAAGTATGCATCTTTAAATTCAGGATCTATTTCAATTGATTTGGTAAAATCAGCAACTGCATTATCAAATTTATTTTCTTTAATGTATGCTTGGCCTCTGTTATAGTAAGCCTCTGCAAAATCTTCTTTTAATTCAATTGCTTGTGTAAATTTAATAATAGATTCTGAATATTGCCCATCTTTTAAAAGCGAAAGGCCGGATATAAAAAATTTCTGTGATGCTTTTTCATAATAATGAGAATCAATTTTAGAAGTGTTTTTTGAGAATATACTATCAATTTGAGTATTTTTGAGTTTTAATCCACATTTAAAACAGTAATTTGACCCTTCTGGCAGTCTTGCTCCGCATTTAAAACAGTTAACGATATTCTCCAAATTAACACCTCCATGGTAAATTATATTTTTTGATATCTAGATGATTATATAAATATTTTGTATTGATATAAATAACAAACAAATGCAACTTCTTAATTATTAATATCTATGAATGTGTAAGAAAATGGATTTTTTATTAAATAAATAAGTTTTAATAGAAATTATCTTAATAGATTAGAAATTAGGTTTTAAATTTATCAATTAAAAACGACAGATTTATATACTGTTTGTTGTAATTTACTTTCAGGCCAGTAATTGGCCAAGTAAATAAAGGAGTAATATAAATGTATGGAGAAAACCGAGGCGGCTACAACAGACCTCCTCGTGAAATGCACAAAGTAACATGTGCAAGTTGTGGACAGGAAACTGAAGTTCCATTCAAGCCGGATGGTACAAGACCTGTTTACTGTAGGGAATGCTACCAAAAGAAAAACCCAAGAAGGTATTAAGTAGAGTTTTTTTGTAAAAGGTTATTTCTAGTAAGTTAATAGGAAAAGTCCTTTTATTTTTTATATTTACAATCCTTGATTAAATTTATTTAGATATGCTAATTGAAAGCTTTTTAAGGCGATTTTCAACTTCTAAAACATAAACAAAAGATATATAAATAGATATTTAAAAGCCTAATAAACTCGCTATTATTGGAGGATTATTATGTCGAGAAACAAAGGACTCGGGAAAAAGAAGAGACTAGGTAAGGCCATGAACCAAAACAGAAGAGTCCCTGTTTGGGTATGGGCTAAGACTAAATTAAAAATTAGATCACATCCAAAAAGAAGAAATTGGCGAAGAACTTCTCTTAAGAAGTAGAGGTGAGAAATATGGATAACAATGAAGAGAGAATGTATGTTGTACCCTTAAGGAAAGTTAAAGAAGCCCCTAGAAACGAGAGAGCTGCAAGAGCAACAAGAGTCTTGAGAGAATTTGTTATTAAACATTCTAAATGCGAGAATGTAAAAATTGACAAATCATTAAATGAAAAACTCTGGGAAAATGGAATTCAGAGTTCTCCTTCAAAGATAAAGATTAAAATAGTAAAGGGCGAAGAAGGAGAGGAAGAAAAAAGAGACGTTATTACTGCTTATCTTGCGGAGTAAAGTTAATGATAAGACAGTTAAAGTTCAATGGCAATCCGTTTGTTGGTATATTCAGTTTTACTAATAACAATATAACTATCATAAGGGAAGATATTGGAGGGCTTTCCGATACCATAAGGGAAGCTTTAGGAACTGAACTCATACTAAGCACGATTGCAGCAACTGATCTTGCAGGCATTTACATCGCGGGAAACAATAATGGAATTATATCCCCATATGTAATAGAAGACGAAGAGATTCAATTAATTAAAGATGCTGGGATAAATAACTGCATCCTTAATACAAAGGAAACTGCAATTGGAAATCTTATCCTTTCAAACGACAAAGGCGCAATAATAAGCCCTATATTAACAAAAGAACAAAAGCTTATCGAAGACACTCTTGGTGTCGAAACAGCAATTTCATCTCTTGGAAATCACAAATATGTGGGAAGCGTTGCAAGGGCAAACAATTTTGGATGTCTTGCAATAAAAGAAGCAAAAGAAGAGGATATTTCACTAATTAAAGACCTACTAAAGGTCGATGTGAGAATGTCAACTCTAAACAGAGGCGTATCGTATATCGGAGCCTGTATGATAGTAAATGATAAAGGGGCAATTGTTGGTGAAACAACAACCGGTATAGAATTAAGTTATATTGAAGATATAATGGGTATATGAGGTGAATCTTATGATGAAAACCTATACAGTTGAAGGTGTTATCAAACTAAAAAGTAGTACAAAACATTTTGTTAAAGATTTTAACGGCACAAAGGAAAAAGATGTTTTAGAAGATATTTATTCTAAGTATGGTTCGATTTACGGTTGTAAAAGAAAAAATATTGAAATAAAGAGCATTGTAGAAAAGAAAGGAGATATGTAAATGGCAGGAGAGGAAGAAGCCTTAAGGAAGCTTAGTTCAGAACTAAACTACCTAAACGATCAGTCTAATTTGATCTCAAACAACTTGTCTCTGCTATCTTCCCACAGAAACGAACTTGCTATTTCAAAAATAACTCTTGAGGGTTTGAAAGATATAAAGCCAGGTAATGAAATTTTAATCCCCATAGGTGCAGGAAATTTTGTGAAGGGAACAATTACAGATGTCGGTACTGTGATTACAACTCTTGCAAGAGATGTCACAATGGAAAAAACTATTGACGAAACTATCACAAAACTTGATGAAACCCTAAAAGAGGTCGAAAAAAACTTAGGCCAAAACGAAGCTACACTACAGAATATCCGCGCTAGAATGAACGAGATAGAAATGAAAGCAGAAGAAATAATGCAGAAGCAAAAATAAATATTTTTTTATAGAATATTCTTTTCTAAATTTATAAAATTAAATAAAATATTATTTTAGGAAATCGTTGAATCTATTTTCTCTTCGCTTTTTCCAGCCACCTTTATGATAAGCATAGCTTACAATTAATGGCATCGCTACTGTTGCTTCAGCATAAACCATTTGCTCATTGCCACTTTCAACTTTCCCCCATGAGTGGGCTTCCTTTAGAGTTGAACCTGAAAGAGCTCCGTCCCTCTCATCAGCAACAGTTATTTGAATGGCATATTTGTGCATATTGACTTCCTTTCCAAGTATGTCAGCTGCCACAGGAACATCTTGGGCAAAGTTCTTTGGAACTCCTCCGCCTATCATGAAAAGGCCAGTATCTTTTGAAGCTATCTTTATCTTTGTAAGTTCAAGGAAATCTTTTGCACTGTCAATTGTAACTTTTGGTTTGCTGCCTTTGGCATTCTGGTGATAAACAAGTCCAAATCCAGCACTGCAGTCTGAGAACGCAGGAACAAATATTGGAACCCCTTTCTTGTATGACTCAAGTACTACCGAATCTTTCGCCTTAGCACCATTATCGAGGAGATATTTTCCCATTGCAACGATAAATTCTCTTGAAGAGTAAGGCCTTGGCTCGAGGGAATCTGCTATTTCTGCAATAGTCATATCACAAACTCTAAGTTCATCTTCATCAATATAGGTGTCATAAATTCTATCAATATTTTGTTTTCTTAACATCTCGTCATCGACAAAGGGGGTGCCCTGGTAGTGTTTAAATCCTAAGGCTTCAAAGAATTCTTGGTCAACTATAATTGCACCTGTAGAAACAATCGCATCAACCATATTGTGTTTTACCATATCATATACTACTTTTTTTAGACCCGCGCTAAAGATTGATCCAGCAAGACATAATATAATTGAGCAATCTTTATTTTCAGTCATTTTTTCAAGTATGTGAGCTGATCGTGCAAGATTTTTGGCTTGGAATGCCATTTTTGAAAAGGCATTAATTATTTCAGCAGAATCAAAACTCTTGATATCGATGTGTTCAATTTCCTTATTTAATAATTCTTCTCTCTTCATAAAATTAAGGATTATATTAAACTTTAAATATTTATCGATGTAAGAAATCTTATATAATTAACAAATATCTGAGCTAATGATTGATATGGCAAAGGTAGGCATTATAGGTGGAAGCGGTCTTGATGATCCAAAACTCCTAAAAAATTATGAAGAAATTACTATGAAAACAAAGTACGGGAGTCCTTCAAGTCCCATAGTCATAGGATCAATAAGAAACGTAGACGTAGCAATTCTAGCACGGCATGGGAGGGGCCACACAATCCCCCCCTCAAAAGTTAATTTCAGGGCAAATGTATTGGCACTAAAAGAAATAGGTTGTGAATACATAATAGCAACTACCGCCGTTGGATCTTTAAGAGAGGAAATACACCCTGGACATCTTGTATTCCCAGATCAGTTTATTGATTTCACTAAAAAAAGAGAGTACACTTTTTTTGATGAAGAAAGAGTAGTACATACGCCAATGGCATCTCCATTTTCTGAAATCCTAAGAGGTCTATTTATTGATAGTGGAAATAAACTCGGATTAAAGTACCATCCGAAAGGGACGGTAATAACAATCGAAGGCCCAAGATTTTCAACTAAGGCAGAGTCAAATATGTTTAGAGTGTTAGGTGCTGATGTAATAAACATGTCAACAGTTCCTGAAGTGTCACTTGCAAAAGAGCTTGGGATTGAATATGCCACAGTTGCAATGTCAACGGACTATGACTGCTGGAAGGAGAACGAAGAACCAGTAACTTTTGAAATGATAATCAAAACAATGAAAAAGAATGCCGATAATGTAAAGAAGCTAATAGTTGAAACTATTCCAAATATATAAAAAGTGATAATATGGACAAAAGGGTAGAAAGCATTAGGGGAAAGATTAGAACAATACATGACTTTCCAAAGCAAGGTGTGATGTTTAGAGACATTACTACTTTACTAAAAGATAGAGAAGGATTAAGGGATACTATAGATGTAATCTATGAACGGTATAAAGACAAAAAAATCGATCTTGTTGCAGGTGTTGAAGCTAGGGGATTTATCCTTGGGGGTGCACTTGCGTATAAACTTGGTACAGGCTTTGTTTTAATCAGGAAAAGAGGAAAGTTGCCACACAAGACAGAAAATCATGAATATGAGCTCGAATATGGAAGAGATTCTATAGAGGTTCACCTTGATGCAATTAGGAAAGGGGATAATGTTCTGTTAGTTGATGACCTAATAGCAACAGGTGGAACAGCTTTGGCTGCATGTAAACTTATAGAAAAGCTTGGAGGAAATGTTGTCGAAACTGCATTCATCGTTGGCCTTCCTGAGCTTGGTGGAATGAGACGATTAGATAATTATGGGATATTCACAATCGTTGATTTCGAAGGTGAATAAAAAATAATATTTTATCTTTTATCTGGTTCACCGAAACATCTGTCCCCCGCATCCCCAAGCCCTGGAATTATGTAATTCATTTGATTGAGTTTTTCATCAATTACTGCTGTGACAATTTCTACGTCCTTGTGTTTAGCTAGTATCTCACGTATACCTTCTGGGGCACTTACCACTGCAACTACTATTATTCTTTTGAATTCTCCCCTACTTTTTACCTCATCAATAATCCTTGATATAGTGTGGCCAGTTGCAAGCATTGGGTCCCCAATAACTATTATATCTTCCTTGGTAGTCTTTGGAACTTTTACATACTCAACTACTATTTTTGATTCTGGCGCAGGACCTCTCCATGCACTTATAATTCCTGTTCTAGCTTTAGGGAATACTTTGTAAAACCCCTCTATAAAAGGTATTGCGGCTCTTAGAATGTTTATCATTACTACGTTATCCTTATCTAGTATCCTAATGCCTCTTGTTGGACATACTGGAGTCTGAATGTCAATAATCTCATAGTCAAAGGTTTTGGACATCTCATACCCCATATACATCCCAAGATTTGTCAATCCTCTCCTAAATGTCATAGGGTCTGTATCCTTGTCCCGAAGTTCATCAACAAGTTCTTGTATAGCCAAATTCTGTTTAAAAGAAATAACTCTATCATTAGTTTCTAGATCTTCTATGCCCATCTGCTACACCTAGGAATGTAGCAAAAGAAAGTATTTAAAGTTTAGTATCAAGGATTCGCCAAAGCTCGTCCTGGTAAATCCTTTCGTGGCTACGTTCCCCTTTTGTAATCCTGCCTATAACACTCGAGGGGATTTTTTCTTTTTTAAGGGCAGCTATAATGCTTTCAGTAGCCTCTTTAGGGGATATAATCATGAGCGCCCCAGACGATATGAGACCGAAAGGATTGATTTTAAGGGCATCACATATAGATTTAGTTTCAGGATATAAGTTGACTTTTTCTGGATAAAATTCAAACCCTTTGTTAGAAGCATCTGATATCTCATGTAATCCGCCTAAGATCCCTCCTTCCGTTGGATCGTGCAGTGCAACTGCCCCAAGGGAAGATGCAATTAAAGCTTCTTTGACCACAGATATCTGATCTAATAACCCCATTGCGCTTTTTAATAATTTAGTATCGAGGCATTTAGATAGGTAAGAATATTTTGACTCGGCTAAAATTGCCGTCCCTTCTATGCCAGCCCCTTTTGTCAATAGTATATCATCCCCTTCTCTTGCACCGCTTGTCGAAACATATCTATCTGTGAATCCTATCATAGTTCCAGAAAGTATTAGGTCTGACACTTTAGAGGATATTTCAGTATGCCCCCCGACTATAGAAACGCCTATTTCTTTTGCTGCACGCTCTATATCTTTAGAAACTCTTTCTAATTCTTCCTCTGTTGCTCCCTTTGGCATTATTATTGTTGAGAGAAAAAACATAGGCTTTGCCCCCATTGAAGCGACATCATTTGCACAGACATTTACTACATGAAAACCTGCATTTTCACCTGCGCCTGTGACAGGATCTTGTGAAACTACCATATTTCTTGGGAATTTTGATACGTCTATAACAGCTGCGTCTACTCCTACATTAGGCCCAACGATTACCTCCTTTTGGGGAGCTCCAAGGAATGGGAACACCCTTTTTAAAAGAATGGAACTGTCAACCTTGCCGTCAGGTAAGAAACTCATAAAGCCTCTTTGCAGTTTATTTTAAAAAGGTTATCACTTAGAAAGGTTTATAAAGAGCGTTATGAAAGGTGCTCTACAGTCATTTAAGGTGATTATTATGGCAGGACTAAGACCCTCAAGAATTGACAGGATGATTAATAGGCCTAACTACACAAGAAGAGAATATGTGAGAGCAGTTCCTGGAATTAAGGTAGTTCACTTTGATATGGGGGAAGTCGGTAGAAAATTCCCTTATGAAGTTTATCTTGAATCAAAAAATGCTTGCCAGATAAGGACTAACGCAATGGAAGCATCAAGGATTGCTGCAAATAGATACCTCATGAAGATATTGGGGAAAAGCGGATTCCACTACAAAATTAGGACCATACCATTTCAGATAATTAGAGAAAACGCAATGGCGTCTGGTAAAAAAGCTGACAGATATGGTAATGGAATGAGACTTTCATTTGGAAAGCCCATCGGTACAGCTGCAAGAATAGACAGAGGACAGAGGATAATGTCTGTCTGGGTGGAAAAAGAAGGCATTGAAACTGCAAGAATAGCTTTGAGAAAGGCAGCTATGAAACTCCCAACTACCGTAAAAATTGATGTCCAAGAAAGAAGCAACTAATTTTTTTATTAATACTTTTTTATTAAAATAAAAATAAATTTATTTTGCCATGTTAGAGTAAACGGAGTAGCCTTCTGACATTGCATAAACATTTTTAAATCCTAAATCCACCAAAAATTGAGCCCCATTTGCAGATTTAATCCCACTGCTGCAATATAGGACAATTTTCTTGTCTTTTGGTATCTGATTTATCTTAAAGGATAGCTCTTCAAGTGGTATATTGACCGCACCCTGTATGTGGCTTTCAGCAAACTGTCCTTTGGGCCTAACGTCAATAAGGTAGATACTCTCCTTGCTGTCGATTAATTGTTTAACTTGAGACGCTTTGAGGGATGTATACGATCCAGTTTTAATTGGCTGGCCAGTTATTTTTGAAATAATTCTAGGGGTGTATTGATCGACAGCCATTTTTGTAAAGTTTCTATTGGATCCAGCTATGATGAAAACCTTTTGTTTGGACTTAAATGTGTCATTTGCTTCGTATATCAATCTAAAGCCACCAGCCCTAAGTTTATCTTGGTCTAATTCTAAGAGAATTCTCCCAGAAATCGCACCTATATGTTCTGTGGCATCAGGCCCTCCTAGGATTATAATGTAGTCATAAGTTTTATAGCCAGTATCTTCTGCATTAAAGAAGTCGACTGCAATATTAGCCTTCTTTAACGTTGGGATAAAATTTGGATTCATCGCACTATCAATACTATTTGCAATGATGGCGGTTTTCTCTTGAGCAATTACCCCCGGAGCTAGTCCGATAGATATTACCAGCAAAATAATTAACGGAATATATTTCTTTCTCATAATACCTCCTTAATTTAGTCATTAAAGGAAAATATAATTATGCCTACTATTAAATAAAATACATAATAAAAAATATGTAATAAAAAATAAAAATAAATTATTTGGTTAGATTATAGTAAACTGAGTAGCCATCTGTCAATGCATAAACATTGTTAAAGTTTCTATCAACTAAAAACTGTGCACCGCTTAAGGATTTTTGGCCAGTATTGCAATATAAAACAACTTTTTTATCTCTTGGAATCTGTGTTATCATTACCCCAAGCTTGTTGTATGGGATGTTGACTGCATTTGGTATGTGGCTTTCAGCAAACTGCTCATCAGTCCTAACATCGATGAGGTATATGCTTTCCTTGCTGTCAATTAATTGTTTCAATTGAGAGGCTGTCAAAGATTTGTAAGTGGCACTAGTTATCGGTTGATTTGTAATCCTTGATATGACCTGTGAAGTATATTGGTCAACTGCAACTTTTGTAAAATCCCTATCAGATCCTGCAAGTACAAACACCTTCTGCTTAACCCTAAAGAAGTCGCTTGTCTCATACATAAGTTTAGAGTCCCCATTTCTAAGTTTGTTCTGATCAGTTTCTGAAAGTATCCTCTTGGATAAATCCCCCGTGTGTTCATCAGAATCTGGTCCCCCAAGAATAATAATATAATCATATGCAGCATATCCGCTGTCTTTTACCCCAAAGTAATCAACCATGAGGTTATTCCTCCTAAGTAAGGAAACAAGCTCTGGATTCATTCCAATATCAATTGAGTTAGCAACAAGAGCTACTTTACTCTCGGCCATCATGCTAGGCACAAAACTTATTGATAGCGCCAATAAAATAAGTATGGAAACTATTCTCCTTCTCATTTTCATCACAGAAGGTAATTTTGAAAATCAAATATAAGAGTTTCTATTATTAAATAAAAAAAGAAAGAAAACGACATTCTATTCCTCATATAGTATTCCACCATGAGTTTTTGAACTTTTTAGGCCTAATATCCTTGAAATTTGGTCCATTGGAAGTTTTTCCTTCAATAAGGATTTTTCTGGTGTTGATTTTGGTATTATACCTCCAAATCCCACATACTCAGAGTTATTATTTACCATTACATAAGTTTGTTTTATCCAATCAGGGCCCCTTGAGATATTTGACATTCTAATCTCATCTATACCGCCTTTGAAGAATTTTTGATTGCCTGCGTCAGATCCAATATAAAAGTTCCTATTGTTAGATTTTGGATTTTTATTGACTATTGTCTCAGCTACCTTTTCACCATCAACATATAGATTCATTTTTACCCCATCATATGTGACAGCTATGTAGTACCAAGTATTTGTTTGAGGCAATTTCTTACCCCAATCTAAAGATATCTTGCCAACATCTTGGAAATAGATATGGCCTTGCCATCCCTGCCATTTATCTTGGCCTATGCCATACCCATCCCAATCCCCTTTCTGGGATATCTTTGCAGTTAAGTTGTTATTAGAAGTATTGGCCCAAGCTTCAAGACATAAAGTAACTGGGGGATTCAGCGATTGGGAATTGCCACAATCTATGTAGCTATTATCTAAATTAAATCTAACTGAACCATTTATTTTACCTAAAACATTTTGCTCCACATTTTGAGGAATCCCGTTGTTACCATAGGATGTAGAGTCACTAACTATTCCTGATGATTCCTCAAGGTGCTGAACTAAAATATAATTACTGTCCCACACATTTGTGGGATTTCCACCAGAGTATGCATTGCCATTTCCATAATACATCCAGATTGAGACATTTGGATTTGTTAATTCTGGTATTCGTATCCATACATTGGCATGAGTGGCGTCGTATGACTCTACCTCATAATCCAAAAGTAGCGTGTTATCAGCATTTGTAAATCTAATATCATTATAGTTTTTCTGCATTCCCACCCTATAAGGGACTTTTACATATGCTGGAAAATTATTAAGAACTGAAGATCCAACGTTAACTATTATTATCTGCTCCCTATACCCCCAGTCATTATCCCACCAAACTGGATCCTCCGCTAAGGAAAAGGTGATTGAAGTAAAACAAAATATTGATAACATAAATATTATAAAAAATAATTTCTTGAATCTACTTCTATTTGGTAAGATGCTCATTGTAAGGTATTCACCTATTGATATTTAAATTTTTGGAAAATAAAAATGAACAAATGTTTCATTGTTCATCTTTAATATGGTTTTTCTTAAAATTATTTTTAATAATTGACATTATTGCCTGTATTTGACCATCAAATTTTTTCTGCCAAGGGTAGTAGTTAACATTTGCCGATACTTTGTTATTCATAGAACCAGGACCTGCATTGGTACCCCACCAATTGAATCTTCCATCAACTATTGAAGGGGCTGTTGCAGGGCCAATATCTGGGCGAAATGTCGAAGTGATGCCAAAATTATCGTTATCTATTATGTCATTATAGTTTGCTGTGACTACAATAGAAACTGGATCTTGAGCTTCTTCAACTTCGATTCCATTATAGTTCTCTCTAATTATATTATTAGTTATTGTTGCCGCTTGTGAACCTTTTCCATAGAATGTATGGACATATATACCAGCTGAGCTCCATCCTCCCCAAGTACCTTGACATTTTGTAATGGTGTTTCCTATAATCGTCGCTTGTCCTCCATTTCCGACTTCGATTCCATAATCAATGAAAGATATTCTAGGATCAAGGGTGTCTGGCACTCCCGGCCCTTTGCCTGTATACGTATTGCCTTCTATTTTGGCTATACCACCAGTTCCACAAAATATTCCAATTCTTCCTATATTTGAAAAGGTATTGTTCATGATATTAACTGTACTTGATTTATGTTCTCCATAAATACTAATTGCTCGTGCCAATGGCTCTCCTATTCCAGTTGACTCAAGAGAATAATATTGAATGTTTTTAAAAAAACAGTTTTCAACTGTTCCAGAGCCATCATGGAAATAAAGACTGATACATACTTTTCTATTTGGATGATCGCCATCAAATGTGATATTTTTAAAATGAACGTTGTCTCCTGTAACTAAAAACAGTGCTCTTCCATCTCCTGAATCGATAGTATTAAAACTAGGCTTTATAATAACAGTCTCTTTACTTGCCCCAATTATTGTCAGGTTTTTATTGATATCAATTCGGCTTGTGACTATATAAGTTCCGGGATTCAAAAATAGGGTATCCCCTGGAGATGCAGATGAAACAGCAGTTTGTAAAGTTCCAGTTCCTGGATTTACATTAATAGTAGCTGCGCTAACAGGATTAATTATCGTCAAAATAGATACTATTAATAAAACTCCTAAAACTATAGATTTAATTTTTTTCAATTTAATTCACCTCGATTGTAGTATAGTTAGAAAAATTAGTATTTCCCTATATATAAATATATGGAAAAAAAGTTAAATTATATGGAAAAAAATTTACTTCCAATTTTTCCCTATTGGATGGTCTTCTAGACATATAAAGATACCAATGGAAAATCACAGTAATTTTTTTCCTTTTTCAGTTAGCTCAACTTTTTTGTTCCTTCCGTTTCTATGTACAATGACATATCTTTTAGATTCAAGGTATTTGATATTTTTCCTAACAGTTGGTCTTGTCATCCCCAGCTCCTTACCAATGCTTGAAAATGAAGGATTAGTTCCCACTTTGTTCTGATTCAAAAGATAATGGAGTATGTCAATCGTCTTATGGCCCACAGAATCATAAGTTTTTAGGAGGATCTGTTTTGTTTCCTTTTCTAAAAGCTTTAGCTGTTTTTGGTCTAAAGAATTTTTATCGATTGAAAGAATAATTATATTTTTTCCTAAGTAAGCAAGTTCCCTTAATCCACAAATAAATTTGTAGACTTCATTGAATCCGTTGTTTGAAATAAGAAAATCTATGCTGTCTAGAAATATAATGGTCCTGTTAGTCTGGGAAGATATAAACTCCTTTAATTTTATCAAATCTGTTGATACTGTTTTAGCCCCTCCTTGTTTAGAAATCCAGAAATAGTCACAATTTTGTTTTTCACAGTTGAAGGAATCCCTATCCTCCCTTGATATTATAAGCCCTCTATAACCTATATCAACTAACTCCTTGAATGCTTCAAAGGGGATTGATGTTGAAGGCTCATTTGAAAGATAAACGTGGCCCTCGTCTAGGTCATATTTTAATAACTGTTTCCTGAGGTCATCTTCTTTTTTCCTCTGCTCACTGATGTCCCTAGGTATGCATATGATAGACTTCACATCTTTGACCTTGATTCTGCTAAAACTAACATTTACAGGAAACACGTTGCCGCTGCCATTAATAAAATAAGTTTCAAATGATATGTTGTCCCCGCTAAAATCCCTAAAAAGTAAGTGCTTGAGTCTTTCTGTTTCAAGAGGGGATGCAAGATCAAATATATTCATATTGCTGAGAAGTTTCTCTTTTGGATATCCTAAAACTTTCGGCGTAGCCTTGTTAACATCTTCTATGAGGAAATCGTTGTTAAGAATAAGTATAGACTCATGGGCATTCTCAAACAACACTTTAAATTTAGTCTCAGAATATTGTATCTTCTCTTCGAGATTTTTCTTCTCAGTTATATCGATGCCAATGGAAAGAATTGCATTTAAGTTGCCTCTATCATCATAAATCGGCTTGTTTGACCAATATACCCAAACTCTTTCACCATTCTTTTTGAGATTCTCATTAATATGCGTTTCAAAATCTTTTGGATTTGAATGGATGTCATTTGCCAAATTCTTAAGGATTCGACCTGTCGACTCAACTTCAGGTGTGATTGTTTCATATGCATTCTTGCCAATTAACTCCCCTTTTCCATATCCAAAAAATGATGTGCCGTATTCGTTTATTGATAATATTTTACCTTTGTTATCAAACATTAAGATAATGCTGTTTGCTGATTCAACGATCTCTCTGTATTTAATCTCGCTGCCCCTTAAATTTTCTTCCGTAATGATCCTTGAAATCACACCACCCATTTTCTGAGCCAGTATAATTAGGATATTTTTTGAGGCGTCAGATATCTCATCCATAGAATGGCTTCCAAGGCTAAGGGCCCCTACAGGTTCGTTATGATAAAAAAATGGAATTAATGCAATTGACTTTATTTTTTCCTTATTTAACAGTAAATCAAGATTCTCATCATCCAAAACACTTGGGTAATCCCTATAGCTAACAAAAATAGGTTTGCCATTCTCAATCTTCTTCGCATATTTTGAATCATTATCAAAATTGTACACTGCATCTACATATTCCTTTGATAGATTTCTATGGGTTTTAAGGACATATTCGTTAATACTATGATCAAAAATGTAAATACCGCCACAATCAACATTTCCTAAGTTAAATGCTGTGTCTAAAACAGCTTCAAGTGCCAGTTTAATATCAGAAGTTTTGGCTAATTTTGAATTTAGCTCTAACTGGGAAATTATCATTTTTTCTGCTTTTTTGACATCTGAGATATCTCTCATTACATGTATGACTTTATCCAACTTGTTATCTTTTAGGATGGGTGAGGAGCTAACTCTTACTGGAATCCTTTCTCCATTTTTTCTGGTAAACTCCATTTCATACTGGAATACCCCCATATCCCCATTTAATCTTCTTAACTGAAACTCAGCCAATTTATTATAGTACTCGGGAGGCACCAACTGCAGAGGATTCATTTTTAATAGCGCTTCTCTAGAATACCCGCTTTCCTTTATACCAGTATCATTAATATATGTTATTTTCCCTTCATTATCGTGGATAAATACCATATCTGTAGCATTTTCTATCGCAAGGGTATAATATTCTTTTACAAACTCAGAATTGATATCTATTTCTTCATTAGCAGATTTCATAAGGATTTTCACCAATAAATTTAAGAGTTATTATTGCGCCTTTAGGCTTGTTGTCTGAAACTTTTATCTCTCCACCATGTTTTTCCACTATCTTTTTTGATAAGTATAGCCCAAGCCCTGAGCCTTTATTTGGTCCATAACTCACTCCTTCGTTAAATATCTTATCCTTTAATGTATCAGGGATACCTATTCCGTTATCTGCAAATGATATCTCACAATACTTCCCAATCTTCTTTAAGCTAATATCAATAAAGTCAGCATTTCCATGAATCTTCGCATTTCTAATAATATTATTAAATACTATAATCATTGATTCGTCTGCAAATATCTTGCAGTCATCCAAAAAATTAATATTCATTTCAGGGTAAAATTCTGTGAGCTCTAAGAGCTTAGATTTAATATCAAATAAGTTCATAGTATTTTTATCTAATTTTTCGTTTAAGGCCTTTTCAAACTCTCTTGAATTTTCTATTAATTTGACAGATTTTATAAGTGCCTTCATCACTTTTGCCTTAATGTCCTCATCTTTTGTTTCAATTAAATCGCAAAAGTTCAATGCAATCGTTAAATCATTTAAAATATCGTGCCTTAATATTTTATTTAATACTTCCAGTGTATCGTTTAAATTTTTTAGATCTTCCTCTATTTTTTTGCGTTGTGTTATATCCATTCCAAACTCCAATACTAATTTTTTACCGTCTGCATCGGTAAATGGGTAAATATGAATCTCACATATTTTATTGTCTTTTTGCATTCTTTCTTTAATTACTGGTTTATTAGTTTCAAATACAGATAAAACTTGACAATCTTCACATGGTGCATCGGCACCATAAAATACTTTGTAACATTTTTTTGATTCTAATTTATGGAATCTGTCTTTTAAAGCTTTATTTGCAAAAACAATATTACGATTAGTATCATAAATACATGTATACGCAGGAATTTTCTCTAATACTGAAAAAAGTCTTTTATTTTCAATTTGGAGTTTTTCTCTAAGATCTGTTTCTAAATTCAAATCCTTTATGGTCCCAGTATGCCCAAGAATATTCCCTTCACTGTCCCTAAAAACTTGCATTTCAATGGTGCACTCAACCTGCTTGCCATTTTTTTTCTTTAGTATTGTACCAAAATTTTGTACATTCTCTTTGTCATACAATTCCTTCAATAAATTCTGCCAATCGGCAGTATTGAAGTAGATCTCTTTTGCATCCATTCCCAGAAGGTCTTTTTTTTGGTACCCTAAAATACGTGATAAATCTTCGTTTGTGTAAACAATGATGCCGTCTTTATTTATAGATATGTTGGGAAATATATATGCTAGATTAACGTAGGTGTTCGGTAGAAAAGTATTAAACTTGTTATTTTTCTTAATCGTTGTATCATTGCCCCGGGGGTTTTCCATAAGATTACATCCGTATTATGGCTAGTTATGAATCAATTAGTAGCCGCTTTTCATATATATATAAAGATATGGAAAAATATAGGGAAAATAGGGAAAATTAGGTTCCTTATGATTTTCCAAAGTAATATTTAAAAGGAGTAATCTTTGTGTCTATTAAGAGACAATGACAAGAGAAACAGTAAAAATAGGAAAAAAAGAAGTTATTTTAATAGGCACCGTCCACATCTCAAAGGATAGTGTGGAAGAGGTGCGAAATGTAATTGAAAAAGAGAATCCCGATGTTGTGGGTGTTGAGCTTTGCGAAAGCCGATTCGATGCCTTGAAAAACGCTAAGAAATGGGAAGATACAAATATTTTAGACATTATTAAAGAGGGCAAGATATTCCTTTTTTTGATTAATCTGTTGCTCTCAAATTACCAGAAAAGGCTTGGAGACAAGTTTGGTGTTAAGCCTGGATCTGAATTTATAGAAGCAATTAGTATTGCAGAGAAAAAGAACATCGAAATTGCACTTATTGATAGAAACATTCAAACGACATTAAAAAGAGCTTGGAACAAAATGAAGCTCAAAGAAAAATTCAAACTCATGTTTGGAGTGTTTTTGGGGTTCTTTGAAGAAGAAGATGGAGAGGAAGATATCATTGAAAAGCTCCAAGACAAGGATATAGTAAACGAGCTATTAAATGATTTATCTAAAGAGATACCTTCAGTAAAAGAAACCCTAATTGATGAGAGAGACCAATACATAGCGCTAAAAATATTAGAGAGTGATGCAGAGAAATTTGTGGCCGTCGTTGGAAGGGGCCATATGGATGGGGTAATTAAGGCTTTAAAAAAGCTTAGTAAAAAGAATTTGAAAAACGATATAAAAGGGCTCGAGGTGATCCCTGAAAAGAAGAGCTACCTTAAATACATAGGGTATCTCATACCTATGCTATTCTTTGGCTTGGTCATATACGGTTTCTTTGACAGGGGCATTCATTTTACCTTAAACATCATGCTCATGTGGATCCTTGTGACAGGCACTACCGCTGCAATTGGTGCCGCAGTTGCATTTGCACACCCCGTATCAATCCTTGTAGCGTTCCTTGTAGCTCCAATCACTACACTTCACCCAACTCTTGCCTCAGGGTGGTTTGCTGGATTGGCTGAACTTAAGTACAGGAAGCCAACAATGAAGGATTTTGAGGATCTAAATCATATAAACGGCTTTAGAGACCTTTGGAATAATAGAGTCACGAGGATTATCCTAGTTGTCGCATTTACAAATGTTGGGGGGACTATTGGAACGCTTTATGCACTCCCCTACATAATATCACTTTTCAGGGGGGGATAGTATGAAAAAGATTCTTTTAGCACTAGTTGTTATATCAGGATTACTTTTCCAAGGCATATATGCAGAGGAAGAGTATATCAATGCATTGTGGGCCCACAATATGGGTGGAAATGTCTGGGAAATTCTTCATGGGGATTTCACAGGCGATGGAATCCCAGAGATCATTGTCGCATCTGGATGCTGTGGAAATCCTGGGTATGTCACTGTTTTTGATGTGTCAGGAAAAATTGTCTGGCAAGCTAAGATGCCCTATGAAGTCAGGGCTCTTGACATAGGGGATATTGACGGGGATGGGAAGCTTGATGCAGTTTGTGCTGCAACTGATTCAAAGATTTACTTCATCTCAAACAAAGGGGAAATCCTCAAAATATTTTCCGATACCGGAGACGTCTTAAAAATAAAAATAGCCGATATTGACGGGGATGGAAAAAATGAAGTAATCACAGGCTCATCCCATATTAGGATCTTCAAGAACATGGAAGAAGTGAAGAGCTATAGCACATCAAACAGGATTATGGATCTAAATACCTATGATCTAAATGGAGACAAAAAATTGGAGATCATCACAGGCGGCCTTGGAAACTACGTTTACGTCTTTGATAGTGAATTAAATCTCTTATGGAAGAATCAAAGTAACTCAGTTGTATGGGGCACAATTCCGTTTAACTATCTTGGGAATACTTCAATACTTGTTTTAACTAAAGGTTATTATGTCCTAGATAAGGATGGAAACAAAGTCTATCAAAAGAATATGGACGAATACTTCATAGCTGGCCATGATACAGGCAATATGATTTTATTGGCGGATGGAAAAGGGAATGTGAACAGCTACGATTACTCTTTGAACAGTCTCTGGAACTACAAAGTGGAAAGGGAAGTAAAGGACATCTCATCTTATAGGGAAGGAAATGATGTTTTGATCCTCCTTGGATCAATGGATGAAAATTTCTACATGCTTAAGGGAAACGGCGAATTTATCGGCTCTGCGACGGCAGGCTCCTATGTATCTGCAGTTGATAGCTTCAATGTGAAAAATAAGAGGTATGTAGTCTTTGGCTCATTTGATGATAACGTCTATACTTATTATAGAGAAACAAAAAATGTCCCGTTCTATGGAGTAGGAACAGCTCTTGCAGCTTTATTATTCTACCTCTATAAGAGATTCAGTAACTCCTGAATCTCTCAATTACAAAGTCTTTTTCAAGCGCATTTATGAACGCCGCTGCTTTAGGGCCAGAATCCTTGCCAATCAAAACTTGGTATATGGCTCCAAAGAGTATTTTTGGCTCTATGGGTATTTTGGCTGTAATCTCATATATCTTATTGTGGAGCTCAACATCTGTTATATCACCCTCTTCCTGGAGAATATCAGATATCATCCTAAGCCCCTCTTTTTGTTCCCTCAAAAGCTCTACATCGGGTGGCGAATCCAACAGCTGAAACTTTATCATCTCAGGTGCGTAAAGCCTAACCCAGTTTGCTGCAAGTTTTGCCCTTGTTTTTATCCTCTCAATATCCAAACTGGAAAGCTCATTTTTTATATGGCCTTCTTTTTGTAGGATCTTAATGATCCTATCGATATCGGAAGTTATCTGCACAAGGACTGACATGAATCTAAAGGATGGTTGTGCTGGTAGACTGTTATAACCCCAAATGTTAGAAAATTCATAGAGCTTGTCATACTTACCCCTCTTATCTATCTCCTCATCACTGAAATATGTGGCCTCAACCCTATCAAACTCATCATAAGCATTTAGAAAATCAAGGTCTAAGGCAATCTTTAATTCCTTAGCCGGTTTAGTCTTCACAAACAAATACCTGAACACATCTGGCTCCATGACAGAGAGGATGTCTGATGGGAGGATAACATTCCCCTTGGAAGATGACATCTTGCCGGCTGCACCTTTTAAAGATACGAACTCATAAGTCACACCGATAATTGGGGGTTTATTGAATATCTCCTGTATGACCCTTTGTCCTGTATCAGCGCTGCCGCCTTGCGTGCCATGATCCTTCCCATAAGGCTCATAATCAACCCCCAACTCAGCCCACCTTGATGGCCAGTCAACCCTCCATTTTAGTTTTACGTAGTTTGCCTTCCTTATATCGACAGTTTCTTCAAAGCCGCATTTACATGAATAATCAAGAGCGTATTCTCCATCAAAAGATTTGATTTTAGTCAAATCCTTCCCGCAGCTAGGGCAATAAATAGAAACAGGATACCAGTTAGAATCCAGTTTCTCCCCACCTCTTTGGCTGTTCAATATTTCAATTAGCTTCCCTCTCTTATCTAGGGATATCTTGATGTTATTCTTGTAGATGCCTTTTTTGTATAGGTCAGAGGCCCTTAAAAAATCAGGTTTCATCCCTGCTTCGGAAAGTGACACCTCAAAAGGCTCTATGAAATGATCGGCAAACGAACTATGGCAGCCTTCCGGATCAGGCACCTTATAGTCAGGAAGGCCAATGTAATCAGAATAGTTAGATGGAACATTTGATGGAACTTTCCTAAATCTATCATAATCATCCCATATATGTATATGTCGGGAATTATGCCCCATGTCCTTTAATGCAAGCGCTACTAGGCTTGTGGTAATGGCCTCCCTAAAGTGGCCTATGTGACAGAATCCAGAGGGTGTAATCCCTGATTCACACACGTATTCTTTCTTCTCTCCTCTTTCAGCAATAATTCTTTCAGCAAAAGTCAGCGCCCAATGCATGTCTAACCTCTCCGTCTCACGTTTGAATCTTTATCTGATATCTCTTTTAAGACTTGCTCAAAGGATTCATCAAGCATAAGCCTTCTGTTAAGGTATACACCGGTCCTACCTATCCTATCCCTTCTGTTTAGAACTTGGGAGCGCTCCCTCACAATATCAATTGATACATTAAGGAGTTTTGACACTTGGGATTCCCTCCCAGTTATATCCTCCTCAATATGCCCCTCTTCAGTTGGCCTAATCAATATGAGCCTCTTGTCCACGCCGGGCACCCTCTTATCCTCCTTCAAATCTTCAAACTCAATTGCCCCCCCAAAGTAGTAAAATTCAATCTCCTTTACCTTTGACTCAGTTATGGGGAAAGTTATCGTTTCCCCGCTAAATAGGGTAATTGAGCCCTTGACAAGGTGCCAAGGGGTCGCCTGAATGATGTGCCGTTCCTTAATCCCGATATCATCAAACGCCATCTCTAAAAGGTAAGTTTCAGGTATGTGGTCTATAAAAAAGTCAATATCTGAGCCTTTGTGCACATCCCCTCTTGCAACAGAACCATAAAGAATTGGTTGAAACTCCGATATCCTTTCCATAACCGTAAGCGCCCTTGACCTTATCTTAGAAAGTAGCCGCCAGTTTTCATCGTTATAGACCACTTTCCTCCTGTGAAACGGGACAGTTTTCTCCTTCATTATAAAAAATTACAGTTAGAAATATAAATCATTATCTTAGGAATCTGGTATGAATCCACTTTATGTAGTGCTTATAAGCATAATTATGTTCTGGGTAGTCCTTTCAGAGGCTAATAAAAGGCATGACCTATCAAAGTATGGGGTCGATTTCCAAGGCATCATTCTTTTGTGGAGAACTAGGAAGTTTAACGATTTTATTGACAATGTTTCAAAGAAAGGCAAAAAGTTCTGGGCGGCCTATAGCATTGTAGGCATAGGTGCTGCAGTTTTAGGCATGATAACTGTCTTTTACTTTTTATTTTCTAATGCCATCAAAGTCCTAATTTCACCTGAACCTGCCCCAGGGGTGGGATTTGTGATACCAGGGGTCACCGTCCCATTTTGGTACAGCTTGATAGGGCTTATTGTAGTGCTGCTTGTTCATGAAGGCTCCCATGGTATAATAGCAAGGGCCAATAACATTAGCTTAAAGTCTGTGGGGCTTGCCCTATTTATCGCTATACCAGGCGCTTTTGTTGAGCCAGATGAGGAAGAGCTAAAGACGACATCGAGGCTCACAAGATTAAAGGTCTATGCCGCTGGATCCATGGGAAATTTTGTAACAGCATTGATTACATTCATACTTATAGTGGGTTTAATAAATCCCCTACTAACGCCCTCTGGCATCAAGATTGTTTCAATAGAAGGCTCATCAAGTGCTTTTGGAGTCTTGTCTGAGGGGAACATAATAACTGAAATAAACGGAATAAAAATTGAGACTTTGCAGAATTTTTATGACATCATGCAGAACACAAAACCGGGGGATCAATTAAACATAATTACCGACAAAGGCACATTTAATGTCACACTAAGCAATCACCCAAGGGAGCCTGGGAAAGGCTACATCGGTATTGTGACTTCACAAAACTATACCTCCAAGATTAGTATGAAAGTTCTGACACCCATCAGTGGGATGTTGTTCTGGATTTTCCTCTTGAACTTCAATATAGGTTTAATCAACCTCTTTCCACTCCCATTTTTGTTTGACGGGGGAAAGATATTCAAAGAGATAGTTGATACAAGGTTTAGTGAGGCAAATTCTAATGCAATTCAGAAGATATTTGCAGTAATTGGCATACTGCTTTTTGCATTAAATATCCTGCCTTCATTTTTATGATACTATGATAAAGGTAGTTTTTTTACGGGACAAGAAGAGTCTTGAAATAGAAGCAGATAATGTTTCTGAGGTATTCTCAAAGCTCTCTATACTGAAAGAACAGTATGTCGCGATAAAAAATGGCAAGATAGTCTGCGAGGATGAATCCTTATCTAAAGGGGACACTTTGGAGTTATTCACAGTTGCTTCAGGTGGTTAATTGAAGTGCTCAAGGTGTAGAAGAGATGCAATCTATTTTCAAAGACAGTCAGGCCAGTATTACTGTGGGGACCATTTCAATACCCATTTTATTAAAAAATTCATGCGAGGGGTGCGAGAAGAGCAGCTAATAAAAAAGAATGAAAAGGTCGCTGTTGCTGTAAGCGGTGGGAAAGACAGTATCACTCTTGCATACCTATTAAAAAAGTTACAACTAAGGTACCCATTTCAGATGGAAGCCATTATTATTGACGAGGGGATATCTGGGTATAGGAATCTTACACTTGATGCTGCAAAGGCACAGCTTGAGAGGCTAGAGATAAGCTACCATATAGAATCGTTTAAAGATAATTTTGATAAGACCTTAGATATATTTGTGGAAAACAACAAGGAAAACGCTTGTTCTACATGTGGAGTTTTACGAAGGTATTTACTAAACAAGAAAGCAAGAGAGTTGTCCTGCACTAAGCTTGCCACAGGGCACAATCTTGACGATGAGGGCCAGTCTGTAATAATGAATCTCATGAGAGGGGACATCATAAGATTTTCAAGAGGGCAAAACTACTATAAAAAGATCAGCGACAAGTTTGTGGAAAGGATCAAACCGCTCAGATATTTTTTAGAAAAAGAAATAGTAATCTTTGCCTTGAATAATAAACTGATCTTTGACTCATCGGAGTGCCCCTATGCTGTTTACGCTATGAGAGGGGAAGTGGGGAAGTTTCTTGATAAAATGGAAGACCTAAGGCCAACTACTAAATACTCTCTTTTATCTGGATACGATAAAATCCTTCCAGCCTTAAACAAGTGCTTTATCCCTGAATCCATTGGGGCATGCAAGATATGCGGGGAACCTACAATGGATGGTGTCTGTATGGGGTGCAAAATTTTGGGAAAATAGATGATTCTCATCATTTTATATAGAAAAACCTTTTATAATACTATGAAAATCTAAAACTTGTGCCCTGGTAGCTTAGTGGTATAGTGCCTGCTTGGTAAGCAGGAGATCGCGGGTTCAATCCCCGCCCAGGGCTTCATAACTTAGTTGTAAAGCACTAGGCTATTTTTAATAAAAAAAATAAAAATATTGCAAATCAATCATTATGCTGTTCAAATACCTTTTCGTGCTACTATAAACTCCTAAAATTATTGATTGGATAACTTTACTAACTGATACAAAAGTCAACGTAAAGTAAACACAACGCGAAAAAGAATCTAAATATCAATTTCAATAGTTTTTGAGATAATTGATTCTATTTCTTTTGCAGTTTCTAAACTGATCATGCCAATACTCTTTAGCATTAGAGATTTGCTGATAGTAAATATTTTGAATGGCAAGATCTCACTTTTCTTGACGAGGTGCCCTTCTTCCAGATCAACATCGTCAATGATAATGCTATCTTCAATTCCTGATCTTGCTTGTTATAGGTATGGCTATAAAGGTGTTGTGATTTAATTATATTTTTCATTAGAAACGATGACACAAGGCCTCTTCTTAAACTCATTTTTATCATCAAAAGTAAACAGGCCAAGCACTATTTCTTTTTGCCTAAATGTTGTCCCAGAGGTCATCTTCTTCATTGTCCCATATTTCTTTTAATTCAGGATCCATGGCAAAGATATTGTTTGATCTTAACGCATCGATCATTATGCCCTCTAGCTTATTTATCCGCACTTCTAGCTTGTGCAGCTTTTTATCAAAAATCTCCTCAACTTGCAAGTCCTCACCCAGCCAACAATATAATGCATTTGTATATATAAAACTTTATGGATTTAATAGGATTATAGACAAATTATATTTTTTTATATGGCCCTAATTTTAGGGCCAGGTATATTATGCAAATCCTAGAGCAAAATAGTATTTAGTATTTTTAGGGCAAGGAGAATTCATGCAGTTAAAAGGAAAATAAATTACCCCAAAATTGGCCCTAAAATTAGCTTGTATCCTTTATCTTTTATAGACTTCACTTCTCTTGTTTATGGAGAATACAACTATGCTGTCTTTTCAATTCTATAAAACTCTCTAATAGAATAGTACGGGACATTCATATCCCAAGCTGCTTTTTTGCATCCTTTAATGAAACAAGATTTTCCACATCAAAACTTCTAATGTAAGCGTTGAACTCTTCCTCGCTCAAAGCATATGAGTTTAGTTTTTCGATTATTATTTTTTCTAGCTTACTTTCCATAATAATCAATTCATCGTCAAATTTAAATATCTAATCCTAGGCTTCTCTGCTGGCCCTAATTTTAAGACGATATTCCCATTAAACAAATTGGCCCTATTTTTTAATGTGAAATGGTAATATTAAACGATCCTTTAAGATTACCAACTTCTATTAAAGAAATATGCCTTTTCTTTTAATAGCAAGTGAGTCTATTAAAAAAATAAAGGATATTTTTAAATAGAATTAGCACGTATATTAATATATGGAAGCTGAAAATTATAAGAATGCCTTTGGCAAGGTAATGCAAGTGGATGGTGTAAATGGGGATCAGTACAATGTTTTCATACCCAATCCACTTCCCCCAAATATAGAATTTGATGAGGAACTAGTCCTCATTTTGTCAAGGGCTGAAGAGAAACTAGGTAAACTATCAGGGATATGCCTTACTCTTCCAAGCCCAAACCTCCTTATCATCCCTTATCTGAGAAAAGAGGCCATAATGAGCACCAGGATTGAGGGGACAAGGATCTCCATGCAGGAAGTCTTGCTCTCTGAAGCGAAAGAGAAGGAAGAGAAAACAAAGGACGCACAGGAGGTAGTAAATTACATTAATACCGTTAACTACGCCCTGACTAAAATCGAAAAATCCCCCATCAATGTAGAACTCATAAAGGAGATGCATAAAGTTCTGATGGAGGGTGTTAGGGGGGATGAGAAGGCGCCCGGGGAATTTAGGGAAGTCCAGAACTGGATTGGGTCTGAATTATCTAAGGTGTCAGACGCCAATTTTGTCCCTCCAAATCCTGAAGCTGTCCCTAAATTGATGGAAGATCTAATCGAGTACCTAAACACCGAGCATAATGTTCCAGTTCTTGTCAGGTGCGCATTGATGCACTATCAGTTTGAGACTATCCACCCCTTCTGTGACGGTAATGGCAGAATAGGGAGAAGCCTGATAACGGTCTACCTGTGCAAAAAAAAGAAGATAATAAAACCGCTGTTATACATAAGTGAGTTTTTTGAAAAGCACAGACTGGAATATAATGAGCTCTTGTTGAAAACCGGCCAAACGGGAAAATTTGAGGGCTGGATTAAGTTCTTCTTGAAGGCTGTTGAAGTCCAATCTGAGGACGCATCGGTAAGGGCACATAAACTTCTGTATCTAAGGGAATCGTATAGGAAGAGGGTACAGAGGGAAGCACAGTCCAGTGATATTCTAAACATAATAGACTACTTGTTTTCAAATCCGTTTATTACAGTCAAGAAAGCTCAACATATCCTAGACGTTACATACCCAACTGGGAAAAAGTATGTGGAAAAATTGGCTGAATATGAAATCCTAAAAGAAACGAATCGTCTGCAAAGAGAAAAAACATTTGTTGCTTATGAGATTTACGAAATAATAAAAGATATCTAATTTGAATAGATGTAAAATGAAATTTTACATGCCAATTTTCACATTATATTCTCTCAGTGGCTATTCCTTATACCAGTTCCAAAGCTTACGCATATGCTTGAATGGTATGAATAACTGCCATCCATGATGATTATCTGCGTAATCCTATCCAAAAAATATTAAAGCTCTCTTGCATTTTTGTAAGTTTTTAATGAACTCAATAAATTCTTAGACCTTAGTTGAGCTCCTTTATTAAATCGATATTTTCTTCTTTTAGAGACATACCACATCTTTAGAAGAATTATGAATTTTCTGATGCTCACTACCCTCAGCTTTAATTCCAATTAAATGTAAAAAAAATATCAGATTAAGAAAAGAAAAAATAAATTTATTCCTTGTCTTTATTGCCAAGGCCAAACTTCTTTATGATCCAGTCCATTGGAAGTGATTTCTTAGTTTCCCCACAAACAACATCGAGATAAGTTATATAGACGTCGAGAAGTCCATAAATGTTGCCATCTCTATAGTCAAGCCAGACCACACGGTCACAATATATTGCTGGAAGTATAGCTTTGCCTGATTTTGTGATCTGGAATCTTTCCTTGGTCTTTAGATTGTAGCCAAAGATGTCAATATTTTCAGTATTTTCAAACTGTATCCCTCCAATCCATACAACAATATCACCGTATATTGCTGGAACTCCAGCATCATTTGATTCTGTTATCTGGAATCTTTCCTTGGTCTTTAGATTGTATCCCCATATGTCAGCTTTATTTTCATTATTATCGACTTTAGTCCAGACGACGATGTCGCCGTAAATTGCTGGGTACATAGCATTGCCTGAGTCAGATACCTGGAATCTTTCCTGGGTATTTAGATTGTAGCCGTAGATGTTGAAGTTTCCGTTTATATTGTCAGACCAGACGACGATGTCGCCGTAAATTGCTGGATATGGAATAACGTTGCCTGAGTCTGATATCTGGAATTCTGTCTTTGTCTTTAGATTGTAGCCCCAGATGTTCGAGTTGCCGCCTCTATTGTCAGCCCATACAACAATATTGCCGTAAATTGCTGGAAAAGAAATAGCGCCTATTGCAGTAGTCTCTTTTGTTAACCTCTCTTCTTCAGAAATAACTTTAGTTCCTAAAACCCCTGAAAACGTGGCAAAAGTGAGAATAATCATAATTAAAAATATTTTTAGAGATTTATTCATAATATCTCCCTGTCATAAAATAAATTTAATCTATTTAACTTTATGCATTTTGCTTGCAATTAATCCATATTTTATGGAAAAAATTGAATTTCTTGATTAAACATATGTAGATTCCAAAGTATTAATAACTATTAGATTAAAATTGACTTGTCCTTCTAAGACCAGAAAGAATAAAGCTTGATTTTAAAATAGTAAATCAATAAAAAAATAATAGAAAAAATAAATTAATTAACTTTGCATCCTTCGGCATCTGGATGATTCTTGCACCTGTTCTCATTTAGTATCTTCAGGAATCGGTCTATTGGAAGAGGTTTTGGAGCTATTTTTATTGCCCTGTAAAGATTGTAATTGTTCTGGCCGCGTTTTGGCCAGTTGGAGTTTGCATATGCTTTCATTGATTGTTGGTAAGACGCATGTGTCCATTTCGAACTGCTTTGAATTGCATAAAGATTATAGTCTTCACTCCCTATGTAGATTGTCCCGTCTTCCCCTATTGATGGGGAGGATCTGCTACCATCATTGAGATATGTTCTCCAAATGTAGTCGGTACGATCGCCGCTACCATTTGGACTTACCGCATAAAGGTAACCATCTCTGCTCCCAATATAGATTATACCGTCTGCACCGATTGCAGGTGATGAGGCGACATTGTCTCCAGTGTCAAATCTCCATTTTAACGACCCACTTGAAGTTATTGCGTAAAGGTAATCATCTGAACTTCCAATGTATATTGTTCCGTCAGATCCTATTGCAGGCGATGAACGATAAATTCCTCCATCTGTTTCATATCTCCACTTCAAAGTACCGCTTGGAGTTATCGCGTAAAGATAACCATCTGAACTTCCTATATATATTGTTCCATCTGCTGCAACAGCAGGAGAAGATCTCGCATAATAAGTGTCGATGTCATAAGTCCATTTCAAAGCACCGCTTGGAGTTAATGCGTAAAGATTACCGTCATAGCTACCAACATATATTGTGCCGTCTGCGCCGATTGCAGGAGATGAGTGGGCATAATCATAACTACCTATGTTATATCTCCACTTCAAAGCACCGCTTGGCGTCAGAGCATAGAAGTAACCGTCATGACTGATAAAGTAGATTGTGCCGTCTGCGCCGATTGCAGGAGATGAGCATATAGTGGATTCCGTCTCGTAGGTCCATTTTAACGACCCACTTGAAGTTATTGCGTAAAGGTATTGATTTGAGGTCCCAATGTATATTGTTCCGTCAGGCGCTATCGCCGGTGCACCTGTAATGCTGCATTCTCCTGTTTCATATCTCCACTTCAAAGCGCCATTTGGTGTCAGAGCATAGAAGTAACCGTCATCGTCTCCGACATAGATTGTGCCGTCTGCACCAATTGCAGGGGAAGCATAGACGTAATCTTCTGTTTCATAAGTCCACTTTACATCACCATTTGCAGCAAGAACTGCTCCAAAAGACGTTAAAAATATACTAACTAACAAAACAGCTATTATCTTTTTCATAATTAGTCACCACTATTGTTGCTATAATGTGGATGTTATTCTTTTTAAATGTTTCGCCTAACTTAATTTAGTCATTTACCCATATAAATGCCAGATTCTTTTAACAGAAGCTAAAATGCTAAACAATCATTTTATTGGAATAAATATTATTTTGAGCTGTAGCGGCATTATGATTAAAGCAAAAATATTTAATAATGGCAGAGTATTAAAGAGGTATGGGTAGGGCAAAAGAAAGTGAAGACAGGGCAAACAAAGGTGTCAAAGTCACCTATAACGGCCTAATTGTAAATATTATCTTAACTGCCTTTAAGTTCCTAGCCGGGATCATTGGCCAGAGCGCTGCAATGGTGGCAGATGCTGCACACTCCCTTTCAGACCTTGCTTCAGATGTTGTCGTCATCCTTTGTTTTCGCTATATAAAAAATCCAATAGATGAAACACATAACTATGGCCACGGGAAGATAGAAACTCTTTCAACTGCCATTGTGGGCTCGATGCTTTTAGTTGTTATCTTCTTTATAGCCTCATCCAGCGTGGAGGAGCTGCTACGCTTTTTTAGAGGGGAGGTAATCCCAAGACCTGCACCGATTGCACTAATTGCAGCCATACTATCTATAACCTCAAAAGAGCTGCTTTACCGGTACACGTTAAAGGTAGGAAAAGAGATAAAAAGCCCGTTAATTATTGCTAACGCTTGGCATCACAGATCAGATGCCTTCTCCTCAATAGGCACAATGATCGGTATCGGGGGGGCAATATTTTTAGGGGAGAAATGGAGGATCCTTGACCCGCTGGCTGCATTGTTTGTAAGTGTGTTGATATTAAAAGTCGCCATAGACATACTAAAGGATAGCGTCAGCGAATTGATTGAAACTTCAGTCGATGATAAGTTAAAAAACGAGATTTTTGATACGGTGTCAAAAGTTAAGGGCGTCAAAGATTATCACAAGCTTAGGATCAGGCGCATTGGAAACTACTATTCCATGAGCTTGCACATCCTAGTGGATAAGTCCATGACAGTCAAAGACGCCCATGACATATCCTATAACGTTGAGGAGGAGATAAGAAAACTGCTTGGGCCTGAGACCATAGTCACTACTCATCTAGAGCCGTATGATTAAGGGATTTTGTGTCATTTTTTTAGGCTAATCTGTTTTGTAAAAACGGCAAAGCATTGCTATGTCAGGTAATATCCTGCGCCAACGACATACATCCTGCCCTTGTTTATAACACTCTTGACAAAGGATATCTTTTCTGAAGCTATATTTTCTCTTGGTTTTTTCCACTGGTAGGGCTCTGACCACCCTTCCCCCTTACGGCTGTTTGCTATCTTCATTATCATCTCAGTGATGTTTATGCCGCTTGAATCTGTCATGTCAGTGATTTCTATATCCTCCCCCATATTGTCAGGAGGAAAAACAAGCCTTATTATCCTGTTACCCCTCACCACCCAGACAAACACATAGATGTCCTTATATAGAAACCTGCCTTCTGTTCTAAACAAAGGGAATGCATCCTCTCCCTGCGCATGGACAAAAAATGCAGCCTCCCTAACTAATGATTCAATTTCTTCTTGAATGCTGTATGCCATATTGACCACTAGTAAGGAAAAGCTATCCTATAGTTAAATGTCTTTTTAGTTGTTTTTGATTAAAAGTAAAAACAGATTTAATAGAAAATAAAAGAAAAAGATAAAAATTAAAAATTAAAGATTCTTTTTCTTTACTTTAATTGAGGACGGTGGCAGCCCGCCTTTGTGCCTGTGGGGTCTTAGCCTTGGTGCGCCTGGCCTTTGTGGTAGAGATAATCCTTTTGGTGCAGGGCGCCCCTTTGGTCCGGTGCCCTTCTTTCCGAATTTGAAGAAGTACAATGCTCCAGCAAGTATCAGTAATCCAAGGCCTATGGCAAGGAACAAGACCAGATTGTTTTTCTTAAGTGATGTGTCAACTACGACGGCTGTTTCTCCTGCTGTTACCTGCTCCTCAACTGTTGTGAATCCTCCTTTTGTGATGCGGACTGTGTGTGTCCCAAGTTTTAAACCTGTGGCAAGTAGCTCTCCGTTTGAATCAGTTATCCCTGCAAGTGCGCCGTCAATGTATACGCTTGCGCCAGAAAGCGGTGCGCCGCTTGGATCCTTTGCAACGACCCTAATTGAGCCTGTTGCAGGGGCCAATGTTATTGTTAGTGAAGAGGTCTGATTTGAATTGATGTTTGTTGTCTGTTGAAGGCTTTCTGCAAATCCGCTTGCAACTGCAGACACTCTATAAGAGCCTGGTGCAAGCTGAGCTGACCCAGTGCCGCCTGATGTTGTAAATGATTTTGCAACAACACCGGTGCTTGATCTCACTGTGACTGTGGCGGTGTTAACTACCGCACCTTTGTCATCCTTAACTGACACTGTCAAGGTACCCCTTATTGAGTTTAGAATAATGTTCCCAAGGACTGTTTGAAGATTGACGGTCTGTCTAGACTGGACGCTAAATGATGAGGATGTATATGCATCGTATCCTGCCTTTGAAATTGTGACCACATAGGTTCCAGGGAGTGCATCAAATGAGAACTGGCCTATGGAGTTTGTTGTCTTTGTGTCGACAAACTCTTCTCCAGGGTACTTCTTTAAGACTACTGTGGCAGATGAGACTATCTGGCCAGCATCATCCTGGACTATCCCTGTGATTGTTCCCTTTGTTTCAAGGATTACTATCTTTTCCCCAGTTGTAAGTGAAGTGGGCTGTAAGTCCCTTAACTCCTTTTCATAGGCTGGTATCTTGATGTAGTATGTTCCTGTTGAAGGTAGTGGTGAAGACTGGAACTTTCCTTCGCTGTTTGTAAGCCTGCTATCTATCTTAACATCTGTGGACTGATTGAATATATCTATTAAGATGTTTGGTGCAGGTGAGCCTATCTGATCAAAGTATACTGTTCCCCAGACATACCCTTCGGTACCTGGAGTTGTCAAAGTTATAGTTTGGGCTGTGGCTCCGTTTACTGTTACTGCGCTTGTTCCATGGTCATTGTATCCGCTGGCTGTGACATTGTTTATGGTGTGTGATCCTCCGGAAAGTGCAGCAAATGTTACCTTGCCTTCTGCATCGGTAGTCTTAGCTGTGCCATCGACTGTGACTGTTGCACCGGAGATTGCAGTGCCTGCTGTGCTCTGTACTGTGATTGTTAGATCACCTGGTGCCATCACAACTGGTACACATACTCCAGATTGGCATGTGTATCCGCTTGGACATGGCTGGGTTGCAGAGCATTGTGGTGGCTGTTCATTATCTGGAACATTAACTGTAAAGCTCCATGGGGCAGTGAACTGTGTCCTGTTTCCGGCAGTATCAACTGCGCACACCCTCCAAAAGTATGTTCCGTTGTAGAGTGGCGTCTGGATAGTATATCCCATATTAAGTAATAAGTTGTTATCTGGATTAATACCCAATACCTGGAATACCCCTGCTATATCAGTTGTTTTATCAGGCGGGAATGTTATGTCTGTAGAGTATTCTATGATATAGCTTGATATTTCTCTAACAACACAATCACATCTTGAATGCCTCCATTCAAGTGAGGGATTTCTTGTGTTTGTTGTAAATCCGTTTGAAGGTGACCTAAGTCCAAGTGCAATTTGATCTCTATGTGAAGAGTTAGATGGTAGACAATTTGTTGGCCAGGTTTCACAAGCACCATTATTTCCTGCAGGTGAATCACCCCATAACAATGGTGGTGATGTGCTGACACGGAAATTTCTTGAAGGTGAATTTGTTCCGCGATTTCCAGAAGAATCTACTGCATATACCCTCCAATGATACGCATCACCTGGGGCAGTTAATAGAGTTTCAGGGAAGTCTTGTGTTGGAACGAAACTTGGTGAAGTTAGAGGCCCTCTTTGATAAGTTGTAGTTCTCCATGAATTGAATGTAGACGAACTTGGCCAAGAATTTGTTCCGCTGAATGATGAATTTGCTGGTCCCGGTGAATTTGGAAAACTTGCGTTACCTGATATTTGAATATAGTATCTAACAGGATTTGAAAGATCATTTGTATCTGAAACAGCACTCCATGTAAAGGTTGGCCTCTTATTCTGGCTTACTTGACCATTAGTTAATGTAAGTAAATTCGGTGCTGGAGGACCTGTGGTATCCACTGTAAATCTCCAAGGTGATGAATATGCATTTGTGTCCAAGCTTGATGCAACTTTCCAATACCATACGCCATCCTCCAATCTACCAATTGCAGGTGTTGGTGGGGTTGATACCGAAACATTGTACTCTATAATATTCAGTGTTGAAGCACACCAATCATTGGTAAAGTTGTTTACTGCAATTTTATCTGGATATAGAGTATAATCTAAAAAGTTAGTATCGCCCCTTGATAAACGTATGTTATAGAAAGTTGCAGAAGGAACTTTATACCAACTTAAAACGGGATCGTTTGTTATCAATAAAGATAAGTCGGTAGGTGAAAACAAATTAGGTGTTGTTGCAGATACTAAAAAGCTTCTAGTTTCTGAATATGGGCTCTGATTTCCAAGTCTATCCGTAGCCCAAACTCTCCAGTACCATGTACCATTTGATAGCGCTTGAGATTTATGCTTTCTAAGATTAACAAAAGGTTTATCTGGCCAAGCAGTAACTGATGGGCCACCTTTTAGATACCATTTGTTGTAAGGATCAAAGGTAGTGTAACAGAAAACAGAAGCATTCCCATCACTAAAGCTTTCATTAACATCTATTGATTGAGTGATTACATCTTTAGAAAAAGTTGGGGATGTTGAGTACTGTATATGGTAAGTAATACAGTTATTTTGAGCTGGATCTGCTTTTCTTTCTGCAGACAAATCTGAGATTTTATAAAATGTGAAATTGGCCTCATTTGAGTTGCCTGGTAGCACATGCCCGTTATCAGGTTTATATAAGCTGGGCGCATCTGTTGCTGTATCCACATAAAATGTACCTCCATCGGAGTCTAATTCTGTGGGGAGGGCAGGATTTGTACGATTCCATTTAGGAAGCTCTATTTCATTTCCAGTATTTCCTCCCAGTCCTGTTCCTTGAACAGTAAGTTGCGCAAGACCGTTAAAATTCGAATCTGAAGGTACAGTATATGTAGCTGTATATACTGAAGCTTGTCCAGAAGGTGTAACCGAAACAGGGCTCCAAGTATCCTTATTATGAAGTTTTATTTGGACTGTTGGTGCTGCTTGCAAAATTTCTGAAGCATAAATTTTAATCTGTAGCGATCCAGCACCAACAACGTCTGCAGTTTTATCATAATCGATTTTTGGGGTTTTTATATACCTAATTCTAAATGTAGGCGCTGCAACTCCCGTTCCCGATCTTGAAAATGATCTGTATGAAGACCAAGCACTTTCATTACCTAAAGCATCAATTGCTCTTACTCTCCAGTACCATGTTCCGACATCTATAGATGATGTATTGTATCCTCTCCAAGTGTATGGGGATCCTGAAGCTAATAAAGCGTCAGATGGGGACCACGGGGGGATTCCGGTTCCAGATTTCCATTTTTTTTGTAAATCTATAGAAGATTCATTACATTGAGCAGAAATAGAAGTTAATTCTGTAGTAAATGCAGTATTTTTAGCCCATTGTATATTATAAGTTACATACTCGTTTGCTTGTTCAGTTATCCCTGCCCATTTGAACTTTATTATTTGTGACGAATTTGTAAAACTCCCATCAACAGGGGATATTAATGAAGGTGCGTTACATAATGTGTCCACTATGAATGTTGGGCCATCTGAATTCAAAGGTTGACTTGGAGCTTGAATTCTTGATGAATCTGCTTGATTACCTGCTAGATCATATACAGAAGGTATAACTTGAGCGACTCCGTCATTTGTTGAATTAATAATAGTATATGTAGATGATCTCCAGCTTGAAGAAGGTATCGTTGACTGAGCAGTCATAGTAAGGGATGTTGCTGAAGCTGCACCTGATTGTCTGATGCCCAATGCCGGAGTTGCAAATATTGGTTCATCAACTGTCATTAAAACGTTCATAGTGCCCTTACCAATTAAATCAATAGAGGTATTATAGTCAATTTTAGGTGCCGTTATACCTGTATATTTAAGATAAATTTTTGGTGGGGTTTCATCTCTTGTAGAAGTACCTGAAGTATTCAGCACTGGACCTAATCCACCTGTTGCAATTGTCCAAGTAGTATCAGTTTGGTCAGGTACATTTACAGTTAGAAGTCTAACGTAAAAAGTAGAAGTGGAAAGAGTTTGCATATTAGTTGGATATGTAAATGTAATACTGCCAACACCCCCGGATGGTGTCCATCCACTGGGGCAATCTGTTCCTACAATATGAGAAGCAGGAGAAGCAATTACATAATCTCCAGCTCCAGGAGTAAAAGTAATGGCATTAAAAGTCTTTGTTCCAGCATCATAACTTACAGATACATCAAATCTAATTCTTATATTCCCAGGTGGGCTATAAGGAGTGGCCGTACTGCCTGTTCTAAACTTGCAGTAACCTAAAGGACTGTAAGTTGGATAAGCAGGACCAGTAATAGTGACATTAATCAAATCAACCGCAGCCACCTCCCTAAACTCAATTGCGCCAAATAAACTAAAAACTAACAATGATCCAAATATAAAACTCAAAATCTTCTTATTCAAAGAAATCTACCTCCTTTTTTGAAATGATCAGTTTTTTTATTGTGAAATATCGATTCTTGACAGTATTATCCATATAATCAACTCTCTCTATTGTATCATAATTCAAACCAATTTTTGGTTCATAATATCTCAAGCTAATACCTCCCTATGATGAAACAATATAAAAACATTACCATGAAACAATTTTCCCTTAATTTCAGAAAATGAAACACTCAAAATTAGCTCTCCTCCAGCATCTTCACCATTTTTTCTAAAAAATCCTCCCAGTTTTCCGCCTTCATTTTGCCCTTCCATTCAATGAGCTTGAAGTAGAGATCGTCTGGGATTCCCTTAATCGTTATGCTTTTCATCAATTAACCCCTATGAATAACAATTATCAGTTTTCGCCATTTATGTATGTAGAGAGTTATCTAATATCATTATCATTAATCATTAATAGTATTTAAAGCTTTCGCATTTATTGCTTATCAATGCAAATACTTCTTAAGAAATCTTTGGAGTTTTTACTGCTAACACTTGCTAAAATAGTTATAGATTAAGATTAAAAAAAAACTATATCCTAGTAACTTAGAGGAATAAGTGATTCTCTGGAAAAACTACATCTTCCAATTATTATTGAGATGGATGAAGACGGTGTGTATATTGTTAGCTGCCAATAACTTAAAGGCTGCCGCTCTTATGGAGACAATAAAGAAGAAGCCTTGAATAATATTAAAGAAGCTATAGAGCTTTGCTTAGAAGATCAAAACCCTCTAATATTATTTTGGCATTATCATAATTAATTCGATATATACCCTTCAATTGGCACAGATTTAAATAATAGTATAATTAAAATATATCTAATGAAAAATGTTGAAGATATTGAAAAAATAATAGAAAGGGAGAAGGAAAAACTTCTCAGAGGATATAAGATTAAAAATATAGGCATCTTTGGATCTTATGCCAAAAATTCTGCTAAAGAAAAAAGTGACATAGATCTTATTGTTGAATTTGAGGAGCCTGTTAGTCTTTTAGGTGTAATAAAAGCAGAAAATTATCTAACCGAACTATTAGGAATTAGGGTGGATTTAGTTCCAAAAGAAGATATACGAAAAGAACTTAAAGAAACTATTCTAAAAGAAGTGATCTATATTTGAAAAGGGAGTATACATTATATCTGAAAGATATGTTAGAAAATATAGAAAAAGCAAATTATTTCATTGAAAATCTGACTTATGAAGATTTCAAAGCAGATGAGAGAACTAATTTTGCTGTAATTAGATGCTTAGAGATAGTCGGGGAAGCTTCGAAATCCATTCCTAAAGAAATAAAGTCAAAGTATAATGATATACCTTGGAAAGATATTGCAGGCTTAAGGGATAAAATCGTGCATGGTTACTCTGAAATAAATTTATTCAGGGTATGGCTTGTGGTAAAAGAAGATTTTCCCATATTAAAGGAAGAAATAGAGAATATTATGAAAGATCTAGGAATTTATTAATAGGATTATAGTTATAGGAAAGTGTTTCATCTCTTGTTATACCATTATGACCTCTTTTAAGATCTAATCTCAATGAAATAAATCTTTGGAGTTTTTACTGCTAACACTTGCTAATGTATAACCCAATAAAAATTATATTCAAGTAAATAAGTTAACTAATAGGATAATATAGATGAAGAAAATCGTTTGTGGTTAATTTAATTTTACTATAAAATTAAAAGCTTTGTTTGAAAGACTAAAACAACAAAATCAATCAAAAAATGATTTAAATAATAAAAATATTTAATGTATCGGTATGAGTTACAAGCTTGATAAAGAGTTAGAAATAATTAAAAAAATAGAGGGATTTCAGAACGTTAGATTTATTTTTCTTTATGGGTCAAATGCAACAGGCAATGCGAAGAATGATTCAGACATAGACCTATGTATATACTATGAAGGCCCAGAAAATAAAGCATTCAGATTTAGGCTAAAAGTTTTATCCAAACTGGGCAATGATAAATACGACGTTAAAATCTTCCAGCAGCTCCCTCTTTACATAAGAAAAGAGGTGTTGAAAGGAATATTGGTCTATGCAGATGATTTTAATTTTGTTCATGAAACTGCAATTAATACTATAAAAGAGTTTGATTATTTTAAGAGATATTATTATGACTATATAGGGCTAGAAATGATAACATGAGAAAAGAGATTATTCTATCCAAAATCAATGAAATTGAAGAAAGTCTTTCATTGATAGAAGAAAATATGCCAGGAGATTTTGAAGAATTTGAAAATTTAGGATTATTGAAGGATGGCATCTATAAAAGAATACAATATATGATTGAAAATATTCTTGATATTTGCGCAATAATTAATTCTGACTTAAAATTTACCTCCCCAGGAGAAGAAGACGACATTATAAATAACCTAGTCAAAAAAGAGATATTGTCACAATCTATGGGAAATATAATCAAAGAGCTTAAAGGATTCAGAAATATTATAGTCCATAGATATGGAAAAATTGATGATAAATTGTCCTTTGAATTGATACACGAAAATCTAGGTGATTTTAATAAAATTATAGAAAAAATAAAAACAATCCTTGACCGTTATTAATCGAATAACTTCTTGATGCTCTTCTCATAAGGCGCCCTTAATACCCCTTTTTCAGTTATTATCCTAGAGATGTATTTGGCAGGTGTCACGTCAAATGCAGGATTAAAAACATCTATCCCTTCAGTTGCGATTCTTTTTCCGCCAATGTGGGTGACCTCATCTTTGTCCCTTTCCTCTATTGGGATGTCATCACCAGTTTTTGCCTTTGGATCAAATGTTGAAATGGGTGCTGCTACGTAGAAAGGTATGTTATTCTCTTTGGCTAAAACAGCCGCCTGATATGTCCCAATCTTATTTGCAGTATCCCCGTTTAGCGCTATTCTATCTGCACCAACTACTACCTTTTGGATCAATCCCCTTCTCATTGAAATGCCTGCCATGCCATCACATATCAATGTCACAGGTATGCCATCTTCTTTTAGCTCCCATGTTGTGAGTCTAGCGCCTTGGAGAAGCGGCCTTGTCTCATCAGAGTAGACCCTAACTTTCTTCCCAGCTTCAACTGCGGCCCTAATTACTCCTAGCGCTGTCCCATATTCAGAAGTTGCAAGTGCGCCTGCATTGCAGTGCGTAAGCACCCCATCTCCAGTAGAAATTAAGGGGTGTCCGTATTGCCCCATTTTCCTATTAATTTCTGCATCTTCCTCTCTTATCTTTTCCGCCTCTAAAATTAGCTCTTTTTTAATTTCCGAAATTGATTTATCTTTTATGGAATAAAAATGATTCATCATGCGTTTAACTGCCCACGTGAGGTTTACCGCTGTGGGTCTAGCATTTTTTATTTTCTCCCCTTCCTCTATTGCCTTGAAGAATTCATCCTTATTGCTCCCCTTGTAGCTTAATGCGGCTAAGACAATCCCATATGCCCCGCCGATACCTATAGCAGGTGCACCTCTGATTGCAAGGGTCTTTATCGCAACTTCTAGTTTCTTAACATCTGTGCAGGATACAACTTTGTACTTACCTGGCAAGAGGGTCTGATCGATATATTTGACCTTATTATCTTCAAAAAATATAGTTTTAATCATGATGACACCTTAAAAAGGTTTAAATACTCCACTCTCATTGGCTATAAAAAACTACCGAGACCCAACATGATCAAAATAGTGCCGCTTTTGATATTCAATATAATCTGGTTTATACTGCCCCCTTACATTGCTAATATGGCCCCCGTTATTTGGGGCGGCGGTCCGCCGCTTGATGGCGGAAGGCTCTTTTTTGATGGTAAGAGGCTTTTAGGCAAAGCAAAAACAATAAGAGGGACTTTTGTTGGCATTCTTGCAGGAACGATAGTTGGTCTTTTGCAGCATATAGTATACCCCTTCCCTTCACTTGGCTATGCCCTGTTAAGGGGATTTCTGCTTGGTGCTGGGGCTATTGGCGGGGATATAGTTGGCAGTTTCATAAAAAGGAGATTTAATATTGAAAGCGGGGATGCAGCGCCTTTGTTGGATCAACTTGACTTTATGATCGGGGCAATAATATTGATATCCCCTCTTGGTCTCCCGCCACTTGAAATTATTCTTATGTCTATCTTAATTACCCCTTTTGTCCATCTTATTTCTAATGCCGTATGGTACCTTGCCGGTAAAAAAGAAGTCTGGTGGTAGGTCATATCCTTCTTGCAAACGTCATAAAACCTGTGTGACCAAGCATCCTTGTTTTTGGTCTTGTGCCCCTCTCCTTTACCTCATACTCCCTGATTATAGTTTCTATTGTTTTGACTTCAGAGTAATCATATTTTGATATCTCTCTCCTAAAGTCAATAACTTGCTCAATGCATGGAGAAAAAGAGAATACAAAACCTCCGGCCCTAAGCGCCTCAAATGCATGGCCAACAACCCTGTGAGGCTCAGGCAGGTCGAGGGAAACAAGGTCGATGTCCTTTTCATCGATGCCCTCATAGATGTCCTTTAGTTTAAATTCCACGTTCCCCTTCCCATAGTTATCGATATTTTCTTTGGCAACTTTTAGGAAACGCTCATTAATATCGTAGGAATAGACCTTCCCCGGAAAAACTGTATACGACAATAGTAATGTCATGGCCCCAGAGCCAGCCCCAGCCTCGACTACCGTATCCCCAGAAGAGATGCCTGTGTTGGCAATAACTTGACACGCATCGTCAGGATTAATTGTCTGCGGCATCTTCTTCATCATGTAAATGTAATCGATTATGTTAGGCTTAATGATGGAAAAATTCTTTCCCATGTGGGATTGAATCTTGTCCCCATATGACATGCCTATAATCTCTGAGATATCAAGCTTGCCTAAATTAGTATGAAATATTTTATTGGTAACAGTCATCAGGTATTTTTTCCCTCTGGGGTCAACTAAAAGAATCCTATCATTTTCTGCTATCATATCACTTCACCTCTTGCTATCAAAAAATAGGATATCATAAGCACCAAGGCACCTGCAATTGATATTAATATAAGGTGTTTGGAATTGCCAAAAATTATCGGTATCGGCCCTATTAAAATGACCCCTCCTGTTTCAATCCTACTAGTTTCATCGCCCTTTAGTAGTGACAAAAAAGTTCCAGAAATTGTGATAACAAGCCCTACTAGGATTAATATAAATCCAATGGAAATAATTTTCCCATATTGCATGATACAAAGTTATTTAAATAGTTCTTAAGAGTTTTCTTTGGGAGGGGGGCTTATGGGAGTATTTGGAAGAATTTTTGAATTGATTGATGTTACAAAATATGACTATAAGAAATTAATAATATTACCGATAATTTTAGTCTTAATGTCTGCTGTGGCTGTTGCTACTCTTGGCATAAATTATGGGATTGATCTAAGAGGTGGAACACTAGCAACTGTTCAGGGCGTTAAGTACACCCCTGAGCTTGAGAATTACCTTGTAACGAGTTTGGGGGATCCAGCAATAAAAGTGCGATCGATTTTCAGCCCGCTTGGCGAGGGGTTCA